>VFQR01000289.1_pt1 | contig 88397 bp, 67 predicted proteins | sample 3512321 | NCBI WGS metagenome assembly VFQR01 (sample SAMN10412374, study PRJNA504923) | tailings metagenome | isolation source: Relicate 3 Philex TSF1 revegetated site | place: Philippines: Tuba, Benguet | collected 2017-08-29 | reverse complement strand
CCGTGTACGCCAAGGAGTCGAAGGTCGTCTGCTTCATCGGCTGAACGTTCTGCGGGTGGTGCGCTATGGTAGCGGGTGCGAGGGATAAATCAGAGATTCCTTAACTTGCTTTCCAGACCCATCTGAGTGAAGAGGTTGCTGACAAGCGCCTCGAACTCTGCGGGGCTGAGATCCATGAGATTGGGCCGAGCATCGAGAGTGCTGAGAACGTCCGCCTCCGGAATGAAGCGCGGATCGACCATGTCGAACTCAACGACAGGCCGCACGGCGCGCGCTTCATCCGGTTGTGCGGAAACCTGCGCGCCCAGGTTCTTCAGGCAGGCCTGCGGATCGACGCGCGCGAGATTGATTGCAAGAAATGCCTCCTTGCTTACGCGCACTGAGACCAGATAGGGGCGTATGTCGTTTCCGGTGGTTTCGTCGATCTTGTTGACGTACCCACTGAAGACTGCGACGTCGATGTGGTTGCCCTGATCTGCCTCGAAGACCTCATGCAGGGTTCGGAGGGCGGTCTGGGCCACGACCTCCCGGTAGATCGCCTTGATCTCCGTGGGCTTTCGCGGCTTTTCCTCAACTGTCCGCCGCGTCTTGATATACCGATACTCGGCAACAGGCGGCACGATCTCGGGTGTGGGTAGCTCGAAGTCGATCACCACTTGCCGACTCTCAGGCAGGTACGCCAGCCGGAACTGGCCCGGAAATCCCGCCGGATAGTCGGAGTTGCTGAGCACCATTTCGTTGTAGAGGACGACAGCCTCCGGTTCTCCTGCTGCGTAAGATCGCTGAAGCTCGGCGACTTCTGCGTCGCGTTGACCGCGCTTTTCCTCGAAGCCAGCCAGGGCTTCTGCATGCCGTCGTTTCGCAAGGTCTACAGCCGCTGAGTGATTCGCCTTGAGCTGCTCGACTTCAGCTACATGCTGCATGCGACGTTTCTCAATCGCCGCCTTTGCCTTCTCCGATTCCTCTCGATGGACACGCACCGCGAGCGCGTGGGCGGCGCGAATCTTCGCCAGTTCCTTCTCGTATCGCGAGTTGCCACCAAAGAGCCTTTCGAAGAATCCCGGTTTCTGTACCCTCTCAAGCTGGGTCTCGATCGGCCCCGGCGCGGAGGGCAGCTTGATCGATGCGTCGTCTCGAAGTTCAGGAAGAACCAGTTGGGGCAATGTCAGCTTGGGCGCTGCCTCATGCACACGGAGTGCTTCAAAGTCGATGCGGTCGTCCACCTCCAGTGTCGCCGCGATCAGCCCCTGCAACGCTTCCACTGTCTCTGCTGCTTCCAGAGTCAGAGCTTCCGCGTGCGCAGCAGCGTCGAGGTGCGCTGCCTGCTCTGCCTCGCGCTGCTGGCGCTGGCGCTCTCGTTCGGCCTCCTTGATCGCGCGCTCCTTTGATTTTGCGTCGCGCGCTTCCTGAGCCGCCGCCGCCCTGATTGACGCTTCAACTGCTCGCATTTCGGCCGCTTCTGCTCGCGCGGCGGCTGCGCGGCCCTGCTCCAAGCGTCGTATGGCTGCCACTTCCGCGCGCTGTCTTGCATTGGCCTGGCGAACCGACTGCGCATGCGCTCGAACAAGCGCGCCAACTATGTTGATCTTGCGTGCCATCTTCCTTCCCCCAAGGATTAGGGGGCCGATGGTAATGGAACCAAATCCGGTTCGCGGGGCTGAGTGACGCCGTGCTCGCGACCCCTGACTACGATCCTCGATTGAGCTGCGTGCTGAACCTGCGAAGATCGAGTCTGGCCCGCTAGCGCACTGGCGAAGCTTTTAGCGTTGGTGCTTGAAAGCTCGCACCCTTCCAACCAAGCCGAGCGCGATCTTCGGAGTAGTGGAGCGCCTCCGGCACCTCGATCTCCGATTCCCGCGCCCCGAACACCCCCTCCCGCGCCGGCGTCAGCTGCATCCGCATCGCACCCAGCCAGGCTTCCAGTCCGTCCGGCCCCAGCCGCACGCTCATTCGCCCCAGCCGCGCGCTCTCGAACTCGCCGACATAGGCCTGCAGTTCCTCGCGCGTCGGCGTCCACGCCCAGCCGCCCCAGCTGGGGTCGGCGCGGGCGCTCGCCACGGCTTCGCGTCGCGATTCAACGAGACGAGCCAGGCGTTCAGGATAGGCATCGACCGCCTGCCGCAGTCGCGCGTGTTCCGAGGCGTCGCCATGGGCCAGTCCGATAAAGGCCTTCATCAGCTCCAGCGCGAAGCCTTCGATGGCGCTGTCGCTGTTGACCGCGAAGGACAGGCCGGCGCCGAGGTCGGGCAGCAGCAGGCTCACGCTGACCGCGCCGCGGTAGCTGCCGGGGTGCATCAGCACGCGGTGGCCGCGGTAGCCGCAGGAGTACCAGCCCAGGCTGTAGCCGTCGCAGACGAACTCGCGGTCCGATAGGTTGGCTTCCACCACCGGCCGCTGCGCGCGCTCGAAGCTCGCGCGCGAGGGCCGGGCGCTGGGGAAGCGCAGGCGCAGATTCGCGCGCAGCCAGCGCGCCATGTCGGCCGAGGAGGCGTACAGCCCACCGGCGGCATGCATCAGCGCGTCGGGCTTGGGCGGCGTCGCCAGCCAGCGCTGGCCATCCCACTGGTGGTTCCAGGCCAGAGCTTTCTGCGCGACCTCGGAGCTGCGCGCATGCACATAGCGGAGCTGCAGCGCCTGCAGCACGCGCTGCTGCAGGTGGTCCTGCCAGGGCCTGCCGGTGCGCGCCTCCAGCGCCGCGCCGTAGATCAGATAGCCGAGGTTGGCGTAGGCGAAGCCCGGTTCGCGCGGCTGTGTGTGCTCGGCGAGCAGGGCGGGGTAGTCGGCGGCCGGCAGCTCGCGCACATAGGCCCTCAGCAGATTCAGGGTATCGGTGCGCAGCGGCGCCTGATGCGTGAGTAGATCGGCGAGCGTGATGCGCGCGGGCTCGGCGGGCGCGGGCAGGCGCAGCTCGGGCCAGACCTCGGCCAGCGTGGTCGACAGCGGCAGCACGCCCTGCGCATCCAGCTCCACCGCCAGCAGGCCGACGAAGGACTTGGTCTGCGAGGCGATGTAGAAGCGCGAGCTCGCGTCGGCCGTGGTGCTGTGGCCTGCGCGCAGCGCACCCTGCGCCAGCAGCAGCGGCGTTTCCTCGCCGTGGACCACGACCGCCGATACGGCGGGAAAGGCGCCGGGCAGGCGATGCACATCGCGCACCGCCTCGCCGATGGCCTGCGCGGCGGCTTCGATGCCTGTGGTCTGCGGAGCATCCGGCTTCGCGTGTATCAACGGCGCGGAGAGCGCGAGTAGGAGAAAGAGCGGCGCGCAGAGCACAGCATGGGCGGGGTGTCTGTTCGAGATATGCATCGTCGCCATCCGTGGAGGGCAGGGTGGGAGGCGCGTCGGCGGCGCACCGGTTCAACGTGGATGGAGACGGTCGGTGCCCGCCTGGTTGCAGGCATCGTCTGTGAGACCGTAGGCATGCACTGCTCGGCGTCATCGCGTGTTGCCGCCATGTCGCCGTCAGGGCGCGGCCTTGCGCGGCTGCGCGGTTCCTGCGAGTTTCAGCCGCGCCCGTCGCATGACTTCACCTGGCATGAGTTCCGAACGCATGGACCCGAATCCCTACACGCCGCCGCAGGCGCCGCTCGTTGATCACTCGACGCGATCGCCGCTGGCCGCGGTGGTGGTGGGGGCTGCGGTCGGGTACGGGCTTGTCTACGTGGCGCTGGTGCTGATCAACTTCGGGTACTTCTGGACGCTCACGCTGCAGGGAGTGCCGCAGGAGGAGCTCTACTACCGCGCACTGGGCTCGACGGCCTTCCTGCTGTTTGGCCACCTCGCGATGTGCCCCTGCATGGTGGCGGGCGGCTACTGGAGTTCGCGCTTGAGCCCTGGAGGCGCGGTCGGGGCCGCACTGTCGTCAGCCGCGCTGGTCGCTGCGCTTGCGCTGCTGGATATGTTTGGGCCTTTCGATCTGCCGATCCCGTTCTGGTCGCGGGTTCTGTCCCTTGTCCTTCCGTTTCCCGCGTTCTGGCTGGGTGCCATGCTATGGCGCCGCCATCGTGAGGCTTCGGCGTCGGTTACCGCGCGGGCATGAAGGTGGACCGAGCGACTGCACTCTGGGCAGGCGTCACGCACTGCTGGCAGCGTCGTCCCCGGGCGGCGCAGCATCGTGATGCTCTGGTAGCGGCAGTGCCGCGAGCCTCGTGCGACTTTCCTCAACTGCAGAGCCCAGCATCTCAGCCATGAGCCATCCCTTCCTCCTGCCGATGGCCGCGCACGTCGCGCTTGCCGCCCTGCTGTACGCCGGCCTGACAGTCGCGCGCGCGCCCAAGGTCTGGGGAATCGGCCGTCGCGCGGATGGCTCGAACCCCTTTGCCGTGATCGAACCGCGGATCAGCGCCAATCTGTCGAACCAGTTCGAGTGGCCGCTGTTCTTTCACCTGGCCTGCCTGCTGCAGCCCGTGCCCTCGACCGCCGCCTTGCTGCTGGCCTGGGCCTTCATTGCTGGCCGCCTGCTGCACAGCGCGGTGCAGATCTTCACCGCCAACGTCCGCCTGCGCGGACTGGTGTTCATGCTGAACTTTTTGGCGGTGCTGGGGCTGTGGGGCCTGCTGGTGGTGGATGCGTTCGGTTAAGGCTTCGCCCGATGCGGAGGCTGGCGGATGCGCTGCGCTTATCCGCCCTACGATCGCGAGTGACGCCGTGCCCCCACTGGAGCAGGAAGGCCATATCGCTCTTGTTGTCCCCCAAATGAACAGGAAGGCCAGTTCACGCTTCCCGGTCGTGCCGATTTGCAGCGAGAGAACTCAAGCCTGCACTTGGAACCCGGGGCTTCACGAACGGCGTGTCCGGGGTAATCCGAACCTGTCGAACCTCCAGCCGATTCAGCTGGGAAGGTCGAGGATTTCGCGTGCCGCTTCGCCGGCACCGCCACTCAGGAAGGACAGCTCGGCGCTGTCCTCCAGCGTGCTCTCGCCCTCGCGCAGCAGTGCCAACACGCGCTGCGCGGTCACCCCGGGCTTGGCCTGGTACACGCCCCAGCCGTTGCGGCCCTCGCGCTTGACGCGATACAGGGCGCGGTCGGCGAGCTCCAGCAGGTGCTCCCAGTGCAGGGCTTCGTTGCCGCCGGGCAGCAGCGGGTACTGGCACAGCCCGATCGAGCAGGTCAGGCGCAGCGGCTTGGCGGCACCGATGTCGAAGGGAAAGGCCGCGATCGCCGAGCGCAGGCGTTCGCCCAGCACCGGCAGGAAAGCCAGGGGCATCGGCCGGAACACCAGCACGAACTCCTCGCCGCCCCAGCGCGCGACGTAGTCGCCGGTGCGCACCTGGCCGAGCAGCACCTCGGCGAACTGCTGCAGGACGCGGTCGCCGACGGCGTGGCCATAGGTGTCATTGATGCTCTTGAAGTGGTCGATGTCGGCCAGCGCGAACACCAGCACCCTCGGCTGTGGCGCCGGGGCGCTGAGCTCGCGCGCGTAGAAGGCGATGTCCTTCGGGATCTGTGCGCTCAGGTAGCGGCGATTGCGCAGGCCAGTGAGCGGATCGGTCTGGGTCGCCTCGTGCAGCCGCTGGTTGGCCTCGGCGAGGTCCAGGGTGCGCTGCTGCACCAGGGCTTCGAGCTGCATCGCGCGCTGGTGGTAGCGGTGCCGCTGCAGCCGGTAGCCGGCGAAGCCGAGCAGGCCGATCGCAGCGATCACCAGGGCGATGAAGCCACGGGTCTCGCGGAAGCTGGGTTCGATACGGAAGGCGAGGGTGGCCGCGGGGCTCCACTGTCCAGTGGAGGTCGAGGCCTGCACCTCGAAGCGGTAATTGCCGCCCGGCAGGTTGGTGTAGCCGGTGACGCGCTGGCCGGCTTCGTCGGTTTCGCGCCAGTCCTCGTGGTAGCCGATCAGGCGATAGCGGAAGCCGATGCTGCGCGGCTCGTAGAAGCTGATCGCGGTGAACTCGAAGGCGAGGTCGCGCACCGCCGACGGCAGGTCCAGAGCCTGCGCCGCACTCGCCGCGCGCCAGTCGCTGTCGATGCGCACGCGCTCGATCAGGGTGGTGGGCGGAGCATCCGGCAGGCGCGCGTCCTGGGTGTCCAGCGCCACCAGGCCGTCGCGGCTGGGCGCCCACAGCTGGCGTCCGCGCTGCAGGCCCTTGCTGTTGCCGGCGCCGTTGCAGCAATAGCCTTTCTGGCTGCCGCGGCGGTCGCCACGTTCGTTCAGCAGCATCTCGCCGCGCACGCGGTCGCTGCGGCCGCTGGTCAGGGCCTGCAGGTCGCTGAGCGGCACCCGGCCGATGCCGCGGATGCCGCCGACCCACAGATAGGTTTCATCATGGGCGAGGAAGAAGGGGGCGTTGCCGGGCATGCCCTGGGCCTTGCCCAGCAGGTGCCAGCGGCCGCCACTGAAGATGTAGATCAGCTCGGCCAGCGAGCCCGCCACCAGATCGCCGTTGGCCAGCTCGTGCAGCACGGTGATGTCCAGCCCGGCCGGCATGCCGAGATCGGCTGCAAACGGTAGCGCGCGGTCCTCGCGGATCTCGAACACGCCCGACTGGGTGCCGACCAGCAGACGGCCGTCCTGGGTCGGCAGTACAAAGCGCACGCGCGGGTCGCCCAGGCCTTCGGATTCACCGAGCCGCTGCACGCGTTCGCCGTCGTCGTTGAACAGGCCGCCATTGGTGGCCAGCCACAGGCGGCCGCGGCCGTCGCGGACGATGCCGTTGATCTGCAGGGTGGCCAGCGCCTCGAAGCGCGGCGGCGTACTGAGCACATCGCCTTCGAGGACCGCCAGCCCGAAGCGCGTGCCGATCCAGACCCGGTTGCTCTCGGCGCGCAGCGAATAGGCGCTGGGATGCGGCAGCGCAGCGCCCTCGACCACCTGCTCGAAGCGGCCGTTGTCGAAGCGCACCAGGCCGGAATCGCTGCCCACCCAAAGCGCGCCATTGGGCGCCTCGGCCACCGACCACAGCAGCGGGGTCTGCAGGCCCTGGCGCTGGTTGTAGCGGCGCGTCCAGCCGTTGCGCAGGCGGGTGACGCCACTCCACTGGCTGCCCAGCCAGAGGTTGGCCTCGCGGTCCTCGAACAGCGAGCGGATCGACAGCCCGGCGCCTTCGCGCACCACGCGCTCGAAGCTGCCGTCGGCGCGCAGCCGTGTGAGATGGGCCAGCTCGGCAATCCAGTGGTTGCCGTCGCGGTCCAGCAGCATGGCTTCGATCGGCGTATGCGATAGCCCGACCTCACCCAGATGGCGCTGCCAGCGATCGCCCTGCAGCACCATCAGGCCTTCGCTGGTGCCGGCCCACAGCAGGCCGTTGGCGCGCAGCAGCACGCGCGTTGCCGCGGTGCGGGCATCGCCGGGGAAGGGCTGGAACTGCGGGTCGGCATCCGCCTGGCGCAGGTAGACCCCGCCGACGCTGCCGATCCACAGGTCGACGCCCTCGGCCAGCAGCGTGCGTGCGGGTTGATCGAGCTGCAGACGTGGGTGCAGCGCGTCGTCGCGGACACTGAACACGGTGTTGCCGGCCGCCGCCAGCACCTCGCCCTGCGCGCTGCGCGTCAGCGCCTGGATGTTGGGCCCGTTGGCCGCATCGCCGACGACCGGCACGGCGAAGAACCCGCCATCGCGCCATCCGGCCATGCCCTTGTAGGTGCCGACCCAGACCGTGCCCTGATCATCGGCCAGCAGCGCGTTGATGTAGGTGCCGGGCAGGGCCGGAGCGGTTTCCGGGGTGAAGGCGGCGAAGCGATGGCCGTCGAAGCGGGCGATGCCGGCCTGGGTGCCGACCCAGAGATAGCCCTGGGTGTCCTGGGCCAGTGCCAGTGCGCTGATCTGCGGCAGACCCTCTTCGATGCTCCAGGTGTTGCTGACGAAGTTGTGGAAGTCCTTCGAGGTGTCCAGCGCGGAAGCGCAGGGCGGCAACAGCATGCCGACAAGCATCAGGAGTCGCGCCAGGACGCGGGCCCGAGGTCGATCCAACCGCGCAGACTGGGCAGCCCGATGCGTCGGCCCGGATCCAGCATGGCGAGCCGCATTGGGTGCAGCCGGAGTCGTGGGGAGTGCGCTCACGGGCGGGCTTCGTCGGACGATGCGCGTTGGCATGCACAACGCGTGCCCCGTGACTGTCGGCGCTGGAGCCCTGCGCTCGGCGCGGATCCGTGGCGGGGCCCTTGGCCGCTCGCCCGCGTGAGCAAGCCGGCTCCAGGGCAACGCTGATGAACTCAGCGTTGCCCGAAGCGGGTTCTCAGGGCGCCTTCACCACCGAGCCGGCCTTCATCACGAACTGCACGTCGCGCATCAGGCTGATGTTCTCGATCGGGTTGCCGGACACGGCGACCACGTCGGCGAACTTGCCGGCCTCCAGGCTGCCCAGGCTTTCCCACTCGCCCAGCAGTTCGGCGGCGTTCTTCGTCGCGCTCTGCAGGGCGAACGCGGCGGGCATGCCGGCCTCGACCATCAGCTCGAACTCGCGTGCGTTTTCGCCGTGCGGGAACACGCCGGCGTCGGTGCCGAAAGCGATCTTGACCCCCGCCGCATGCGCGCGGCCGGCCGTGCCCTGGATCAGTGCGCCGATGCGCTGGGCCTTGGGTCGCACGATCTCCGGGTAGTAGCCGACTTCGCGGGCCTTCTCGCTGACGAACACGCCGGCGCTGATGGTCGGCACGTACCAGGTGCCCTTCTCGCGCATCAGCTTGAACACGTCCTCGTCCATGTAGGTGCCGTGCTCGATCGAATCGACGCCGGCCGCCACCGCGCGGCGCATGCCCTCCTTGCCGTGGGCATGGGCGGCGACCTTGTAGCCGTAGTCGCGCGCGGTCTCGACGATGGCGCGGATCTCGTCTTCCATGAACTGTGGGTTGTCGCCGCTCTTGGCGAAGCTCAGCACGCCGCCGGTTGCGGTGAGCTTGATCACGTCCGAGCCTTCCTTGTAGCGCTGGCGCACCGCGCGACGGGCCTCATAGGGGCCGGCGACCACGCCTTCCTCGGGACCTGGCCAGCCCAGCGATTCGGCCAGCTCGCGGTTGATGCCGTTGCGCGGATCGGCATGGCCGCCGGTGGTCGCCAGCGACTTGCCGGCGGCGAAGATGCGCGGGCCGACGATGCGGCCGTCATTGATCGCGTTGCGCAGGGCGAGCGTCTGCAGGCCGCCGAGATCGCGCACGGTGGTGAAGCCGGCCTTGAGCGTGGTTTCGGCATAGCCGACCGAGCGCAGGGCGTAGTCCTCGGGATTCAGGCGGAAACCTTCGGAGTAGGCCGCCGGGCTGGTCTGCGAGCCCAGGTGCACGTGCATGTCGATCAGGCCCGGCAGGCAGGTGTGGGCGGACAGGTCAATGGCGGTGGCATCGGCGCCGAGTGTCGATGCCTCGACCTTGCCGGCGCGCACTTCCGTGATGCGGCCCTCGTTGATGACCAGGCTGTGCTCGCCGAGCAGGCGCGCGGTGTTGGCGTCGAAAACCTGTCCGCAGTGCAGCACCTGCGGCGCGGCCTGGGCGGCGAGTGCGGCGGACAGCGAAACGGCGAGCAGCGCGACCTGGGCGCGGCGATGGCGTGCGTGCATGGTGATCCCCTTGAGTGATGACGCGAGCGCGCCGCAGGCCGGCGCGCATCCCCATGGCCGATGGTAGGCGAGGGCAGGGCGGGTCGTGCCTGTCGGAAGTCGGGGGTGCGGCCTCGGAAGGCGTCCGAGTTGAGCGCCTCATTTGCGCGGTGGCGCGCGCTGCCTGCAGGCAGGCTCCCGCACCGAGCAGCAGGCCGCGACCACACCTGCTGCCCCACCTCGCGTTCTTCGCTGTTCGCGGGCACGAGACGGCTGAGTCATCGGCCGCCAGTCCGGCCCGAACCGACCGGCTGTTCACGAATCCCGAATCCCCACTCCCGAATCCCCACTCCCGAATCCCGGCTCCCGAATCCCGGCTCCAAGCCATTCCGCTCCACGGCACATTGATGCCTGCGAAGGTCGGGGCCGGCTACAATTCGTCGCTTCCCACCACCGATCGACCGCCCCCATGCCCCTGAACGCCTCCGACCTGTTCGATGTCCGCTCGCTGCTCACCGACGAAGAGCGCGCCGTGCAGGACACCGTGGCCCGCTTCACCGACGAGCGCGTGCTGCCGATCATCGGCGACTGCTTCGATCAGGGGCGCTTTCCGAAGGAGCTTGTGCCCGAAATCGCAGGTCTCGGTCTGCTGGGCTCCTCGCTGCCCGAGGAATACGGCTGCGCCGGCCTGAACGCGGTCAGCTATGGTCTGATCTGCCAGGAGCTGGAGCGCGGCGATTCGGGCATCCGCAGCTTCGTGTCGGTGCAGAGCTCGCTGTGCATGTACCCGATCTACGCCTATGGCTCGGAGGAGCAGCGCCGCCAGTACCTGCCGGGCATGGCCCGCGGCGAGATCATCGGCTGCTTCGGCCTGACCGAGCCGCACGGCGGTTCGGACCCGGCCAACATGAAGACCCACGCCAAGCGCGACGGCGATGACTGGATCATCAACGGCGCCAAGATGTGGATCACCAACGGCAATCTGGCCAACATCGCGATCGTCTGGGCGCAGACCAATGAAGGCATCCAGGGCTTCATCGTGCCGACCGACAGCAAGGGCTTCGCGGCGCAGGAGATCCACCGCAAGATGAGCCTGCGCGCCTCGGTGACCAGCGGGCTGTTCTTCGACAACGTCCGCGTCAACGACCGCCAGCGCCTGCCCAACGTCAAGGGCTTGAAGGGCCCGTTGGGCTGCCTGACCCAGGCCCGCTACGGCATCACCTGGGGGCCGATCGGCGCGGCCATCGCCTGCTACACGGAAGCAGCGAACTACGCGAAGGAGCGCATCCTGTTCAACCGCCCGATCGCGGCGACGCAGGCGGTGCAGATCAAGCTGGCCGAGATGGCGCGCCGCATCACCCTGGCCCAGCTGCTGGTGCTGCAGCTCGGCCGCCTGAAGGACGCCGGCCAGATGCAGCCCACCCAGGTCAGCCTGGCCAAGTGGAACAACTGCCGCATCGCGCTGGACATCGCGCGCGAGGCCCGCGACATCCTCGGTGGTTCGGGTATCACCACCGAGTACTGCCCGATCCGCCATGCGCTGAACCTTGAATCGGTCATCACCTACGAAGGCACCGAGACCGTCCACCAGCTGGTGGTGGGCCGCGAGGTGACCGGGATCAATGCGTTCTGATCCGCTGCAGCTCGGCCGGCGCCTGCGGGCGCTGGCCGGGGCGATCGCGCGCTGCGGCGCATCGCGCGTGCGCTCGCCCTTGACTGCGATCTTGCTGTGCGGCGCGCTGCTGGCCCTGCCACTCGCCTTGCAGGCGCAGCCGCTGCGGCCGGTGCAGTGGCCGAACGGCAATCCTGATCTGATCCTCGACGGCCCGGCTGGCATCGCCAATGCCGAGGGCCGACGCGGGCTGGCGCCTGCACTGCGCGCGCCGCGCGGCCCCAGCCGCGGGCTCGCCACCGGGCTTGAGCAGGGCGGCGTCGAGCGCGTGAGCAGCGAAGCGCGGCCGGGCGTCAACCTCGGCTTCTTCGACCTCGGCCCGAACTGCGATCGAGAGCCCTTCGGGGTGCTCGCCAACCTGCACAAGCCGGGCGTACGCCAGCGCGTGACGGACATCCTGGTCGAACTGCGCGCACGCGGCAGCGAGAGCATCGCGGTCGGCATCTATCACTTCCGCGCGCCCGGCCCCGCCGATGCCGATGGGGTCTGGCCGGGCTCGGCCATCCTCGACTCGACGGGCGGCGACCTGCATCCGCGCATGCGCCAGAACCTCGCGGATCTGCTGGCCGACATCCGCGCGGCCGGCTTCGCCCAGCTGCTGGTGCGCTTCCATCCGCAGGGCGGCAACGACGTGGCGCAGTGGACCCGCTACGACGAAAGCATCTTCGAGGAGAACTGGAACCTCATCGCCAACCTGATGCCGCTGATCGAGGGCGCCGGGCTCGACTACCGCGTCGACCTGATGACCGAGGGCATGCCGCGGGCGCGCTTTGTCAACGTACTGGGGCAGACGGTGTTCCTGCCGACCGAGCCCGACAACGAGCCCTGGAGTCGGTACGCAAACCGGATGTGGCAGAACTACGTGAGCCGCTTCGATCCGCAGCGCAGCGTGGGCTTCTCGTCCATCTCGGACCCCGACCCCGACCGGCTGCGCGCGCGCCTGGAGCACACCAGCTACGTCTATCGCCTGCCCGGCGGTGAGCGCGTGTATCCCGGCGCCTTCGCGTTCTCGATCTACCGCTGGCCCGACGCCGACGAGGGCGAGCTGTACGCGCGCATCGTCGATCGACTGCGCCGGATCGGCCTCGGCGATGTGCCGCTGATCGTCGCCGAGTCCTACTACAACGACCGCGAGGGCATGGCCCGGCTGGCGGCGGCCGCGCGCGAGCAGCAGGCGCCGCCGCTGTACGTGCTGCACTGGCCGGTCAGCCGCGATGACAAGCAGTGCTCGCCCGACGTCAACGTCGCGTTTCCGGTCGAGATCGACCAGGCCCTGCGCTTCGGATTCTGATCCGGCCGACCCGAGCCGGCAGCGCGCAAGCCTTTTTCACACAAGCCCAACGCGGTAACGTGTCGCGTCACAGTGGCGTCGACGCATACGTCAGGCGCCGTACCGCCGGGGAACGTGGGAACCCTGGCCCGATCAACGCCCATCGCGGGCTTCGCTGGAGCAGCCATGTTCGGTCGCCTTGTCAATGTTGTGCGCGGTTTCTTTTCCCTGTTCATCAAGGGCATCGAGAAGCGCAACCCCGAAGCCCTGCTCGAGCTGGAGCAGGAGAACCTGCGCAAGCAGATCGGCAACTACAACCAGAGCCTGGCCGCGCACGCCGGCCTGGTCGAGCGCCTGATCTCGCAGGTGCGCAAGCTGGAGCGCGACGAAGCCGAGCTGCGCGCCAGCACCACCGCGCACCTGCGCGCCGGCAACCAGCAGGCCGCCGCCCAGTACGCGCTGCGCCTGCAGACGGTGAGCCGCGAGCTGGCCGAGAACCGCAACCAGATGGCGTCGGCGGAAGAGACCTACCAGAACCTGATCAAGGCCCGCGATGTCGCCGTGCAGGCGGCCCGCGCCAAGATCGATTCGCTGAAGGGCGCGATCAACGACATGCGCATGAAGTCGGCGGTCGCCGAGATGAACGAGATGGCCGCCGGCATGATCGGCAGCATCGGTGGCTCGGGCGACACGCTCAACCGACTGCATGAGATGGTCGAGGAAGAGCGCAACCGCGCCGCCGGCCGCGCCCGCGTCGCCAAGGACTCGCTGGACATGACCGACATCAACGTCAAGCAGGCCGAGATGGATGCGCTGGCCTCGCAGGCCCTGGCCGACTTCGCCGCCGCCGAAGGCATCAGTCTGCCCGGCCAGGCGGCCCCGGCAGCGCAGCCGGCGACGCGCAGCATGGGCACCCCAGCGACGCCGCAGTCGGAGCAGCAGTAAGGGCGGGGATTGGGGATTCGGGATTGGAGGGGACTGCGGCGGTGTCGCGACTGCACTGCGTCCGGCGGTCACCTCGCAATCGCATAGGGTGGGCCCTGGCCCACCGGAGCTGGACCCTCGCCCCGGTCATCGGCTTTCCCACCTGGGCGTGCGGGCTCGCGGAACGCGCTTGTATGCGTCGCTTCGCTTCGCACACCCCCTCTGCCGACCCCTCTCACGTGGGAAGAGGGGTGCAAAGCAGGGCCTTTGGCCGACGCTCCGCCACAACACGGCAACTTCTGGAAGACCTCGACCTTGAGCACGCCTACGACCGTCCTTCCGCCCTGGGCCCAGGCCCTCAAGCTGGCTTACGAGAGCGGCGCCCATGGCCAGTTCATCCTGCATGGCAATGTCGCCGATCGATTTGTACTGAACGGTCGGCTGGTCGGCGTGGTCGAGTATCTCGATGCGCGCCTGCTGCAGGGCTTTCCGCTGGTGTTCGTGTTCGATCCGGGCAATGGCCTGTCGGCCCTGCGCAGCAGCGAGGGCTTCCAGGCCTGGCCGGGCGCGGCGCAGCTGTCGAGCGTGGGCCACGACCCGCGCGCGGCGATCGAGCTGATCAGCCGTTACCTGCGCTACCGCGGCAACCTGCGAGCGCTCGGCCGCGGCGAGGCCGAGCCTGTCGCGGTGCTGATCCGCGGCGCCGACCAGTTCCTGCCGGCCAATCGCGCCGGTGATTTCGAAACCGCCAGCCTCGCCAGCCTGGTCCGCGACTGGGCCGGCGAATCGCCCTTTGCCGAGCTGCCCTTCGTCAGCCTGCTGATCGCCGACAACCTGCACGACCTGCACCCGCTGGTGGCCAACAATCCTCGCGTCGAGCGCGTGCAGCTGCCGCTGCCGCAGAAGCCCGAGATCGAGCAGGCGCTCGCGCAGCTTCGCGTCGACCACGCCGCCGCCTTCGACGCAGGGCAGGGCAGCGAGATCGCCGACCAGCTGGCCGGTGTGTCCCTGAGCGCCCTGCAGTCGCTGGTGCGCCGCCGTGCGCACGAGGGCCAGCAGCTGGCCGAGGCCGACTGGATCAACGTGCGCAAGGGCATGATCGAGGGCGATGCCGCCGGCCTGATCGAGTTCATCCGCAGCGAGCGCACGCTCGACGATTACCACTCGCCGGAGGCGCTGAAGGTCTGGCTGCGGCAGGACATGGCGCTGTGGCGCAAGTCCGACCTGCGCGCGCTGCCGATGGGCTACATCTTTTGCGGGCCGGTCGGCACCGGCAAGACCTATCTGGTCGAATGCCTGGCCGGCGAGGCCAGCGTGCCGGTGGTAAAGCTGAAGAACTTCCGCGACCGCTGGGTCGGCTCCAGCGAAGGCAACCTGGAGAAGATCTTCCGCCTGATCCGCGCGCTGGGTCGCTGCATCGTGTTCGTCGACGAGGCCGATCAGACGCTCGGCAAGCGCGACTCCGGCAGCGGCGACAGCGGTCTGTCCGGGCGCCTGTATTCGATGATCGCGCAGGAGATGAGCGACGGTAAGAACCGCGGCCGGGTGATGTGGATCCTGGCCAGCTCGCGACCCGATCTGATCGAGGTGGACTTGAAGCGCCCCGGCCGTATCGACGTCAAGATCCCGCTGCTGCCGACCAGCACCGAGCACGAGAGCGCGGGCCTGCTGCATGCGCTGCTGAAGCGGCTCGATGTCAGCCCCGGCGTGGAAGAACTCGTGAACCTCGATCTGCCGCTGCTGCTGACGCCCGGTGCCGCCGAGGCGCTGGCGGTGAAGGTCTACCGGCGCGTGCGCACGCTGGAGGAATCCAGCGTCGACGCGGTGCGCGCCTGCCTGGTGGGCTATCAGCCGCCGGTGCCGCTGGATGTGCTGGAGTTCCAGATGCGCATCGCCATCCGCGAGGCCACCGACATGCAGTTCGTACCCGAGCGCCTGCGGCCCTACGGCGCCACGCCGGCATGAAGTACGTCTGGCGCGCCTTCAACGCCCGCCCGCTGGGCATGCCGATCCCGCCGAACTGGATCGGCCTGGCGGCCTTCGGTCTGCTCGGGGCCTTCCTGAGCCCGGGCTTCTGGGTGCTGGGCGCGGGCCTGGAAGTCGCCTACCTGTGGGCGACCTCCAGCAGCAAGCGCTTTCGTGCCACGGTCGACTCGGCAGCCTTCAAGCCCGGCCACAGCGAGCGCATCGAAGAGTCGGCCGAGGACGCGCGCTATCGCGCGCTGCTGGGGCAGCTGGGCGTCGCGGAAGCCGCGCAGCACCAGCAGATCGAGGCGCGTGCAAGAGAGATCGTCGGCCGCCTGCGCAGCTCCAGCCTGATGGCCACGCATGCCGACAGCGTCGAGCAGCTGGTCTGGCTGCACCTGCGCCTGCTCGCAGCGCGCATGGCGATCGGCCACGTGGTGCAGACCGCGCAGGCCGAAAGTGCGCGCCTTCAGCAGCAGGAGGACACCCTGCGTGCGCGCCTTGAAGACGCCAGCATCGGCGCCGACCTGCGCCGCAGCCTGGAACAGCAGGTGGCAGTGATCGACCAGCGTCAGGCCGCACACACGGCCGCCGGCGAGCGCCTTGAGCATGTCGATGCCGAACTCGCGCGCATCGACCAGCAGATTTCGCTGATCCGGGAGCAGAGCCTGCTGGCGACCGATGCCGACGGCGTCGTGCACTCACTGAACGCGCTGGCCAGCTCCTTCGACGAAGCCAACCGCTGGCTGGAGCGCCAGCGTGATCTCGCCGGCATCCTCGAAGGCCCGGAGCCGGTGCGCCTGCCCAAGCGCGTGCTTGCCGGCCCGCCGCCGGTGCCGCAGCGCGGGCGCGCCTCGGAGCGGCAGTCGTGACTTCGCACCATCTTCCAACCTGCACCGCCACCCGCGCTCAAGGAGTGCCTGCATGAACCGACTGAAGCTGCAATCCGGCAATGCCGCCGGCAAGTTGATCTCCGTGCTGCTGGTGCTCGGCCTGCTCGCCCTGGGCGGCTGGCTGGTGATGCAGGACATGGGCAAGGACGCGCCCGACGCGAGCAGTGCCGACAGCGGCGCGCGTTCCGAAGCGGCTGAGGCCGCCAGCCTTGATCCGATCGAGCCGCTGACCGCGCCGCCCGTGCTCGACCGTGCCGCGCCCTACCAGATGAAGGACGGCATCCTTGATGTCGACCTCAGCGAGTACGCGGGCTACGCCGGCCTGATCGTCGCCAACGGCGGGCTCGCGCCCAACCCCGAGTCTTTCTTCGCCCGCGAGTACGGCTTCCAGCTGCGCATCACCCTCAGCGAAGAAGAAAGCTGGTCCAAGCTCAACAACGGCAAGGTCGCGGCCAGCGTGACCACGGCCGACGTGCTGGCCGTGCTCGGTCGCCAGTTCGACATCGTGGTGCCGGCGCAGATGGCCTTCTCGCGCGGCGCCAACATGATCGTGGTCGACAGCGGCATCACCGGCATCAACGCCCTGCGCGGCAAGGTGCTGGCCGGCACGCAGTTCAACGAAAGCGAGTTCTTCCTGCGCTACCTGGCCTCGGAGTCCGGTGCTTCGGTGAACGTGCTGCGCGATCTCGATGCCGCGCCGCGCGCCGATGCCATCAACCTGGTGTTCTACGACGATGCCACCGTCGCCTGCGAGGCCTATGCCGAGCAGCTGCAGGCTTCGCGTCCGCGCCTGAATGGCTGCATCGGCTGGTCGCCGAGCACCGACGAGACCATCGCCGGCAGCGGTGGCCGCGCCAAGATGCTGGTCTCGAACCGCAACCTGCTGGTGATCGCCGACCTGCTGCTGGTCAACGGCGAATTCGCCCGCGCCAACGCTGACAAGGTGCAGGCCCTGGTGCATGGCCTGCTCGAAGGCAATCGCCAGCTGCGTGAATCGCCCGAGAGCCAGCTCGGTGTGGTCGGCCGCGCCTTCGGCTGGAGCGTGGAGGAGACCCGTGCCGAACTGGCCAAGGTGCATTTCTCCAACCTGCCGGAGAACCTCGCCTTCTTCGAGGGCACCATCGACGCCGCCGGCAGCTACCAGGGCATTTTCCAGAGCGCGCTGTTGGCCTACGGCGGGATCATCCGCAACCCGGCCGACCCCGCGCGCTACATCGATCTGGCCGCGTTGAAGGCGCTGCAGGCCAAGCCCGAGTTTGCTGCGCAGACGGTCGCGATCGCGCCGATCCGCACCCAGGGTGCGGTGAACCTCGAAGGCGACGCGTTGCTGAGCCGAGACATCCGCTTCTTCTACCAGCCGAACTCGGCCGAGCTCGATGCCAACTCGAAGGAGAACCAGGAGTACCTGGAGATCATCCGCGGCTTCCTGCAGGTCAGCCCCGGCTCGATCGTGGTCCTGCGCGGCCACGTCGACAACGCGCGCGTCGGCGAGTTCGAGCAGCAGGGCGGCCAGGCGCTGGTGCGCAGCATGGCGCTGAAGGCCATGGAGCTGTCGCGCCAGCGCGCCGAGTCGGTGCGCGACGCGCTGCTGGCCAAGTACCCGAACATCGACGCCGACCGGCTTGAGCTGGTCGGCCGCGGCTGGGAAGAACCCGCCGGCCCCGACAGCGAGCTCAACCGCCGCGTCGAGGTGCAGTGGTTCACGCTGGAGTGAGCCCGTGCGGCGCGGCTGGGTCCTCAACGTGGTCGCGCCTGCACCCACCGCTGGTTTGAATCCTGCATGCTCCGCGGCAGTCCCGCGGAGCCCGTCTGCATGATTCGACCTTTGATCGCGCTTGGCACCCGAGGCAGGGATGTTTTCCCCGTGCTCGGCTTGCTGTGTGCGTTCGCCTGCTCGATCTGTCTGCCGTCTGCCCGAGCGGCCACCGAGTACTCGGTGGCCAACGGCCTGTCGCAGAACTCGGTGCTGTCGATGGTCGAGGACGCCGAAGGCTTTGTCTGGCTGGCCACCGAGGATGGGCTCAACCGCTTCGACGGCTACGAGTTCCGGGTGTACCGGCCCTCCGAATCGCTGGGCGTGGGCGCCGCGGCCAACTACATCTCCGATCTCGCCCTGCAGGACCCCTATCTGTTCCTCGCCACCAATGGCGGCGGTCTGATCGTCTTCGATCGGCGCGACGGGCGCTTTCGCCACCTGGGCGTCGACGATGGACTGCAGGCGGAACACCTGACTTCGATCGAGGTGACTGGGCCGGGGCGCCTGCTGCTGGCTTCGCGCGGTGGACTGGAGCGGCTCGCCTGGGAAGGGGATCCGATGCAGGTCGCCTTCAGCGTGGAGCGTCTGGCCCAGCAGCCGGAGCATGTCGGCCGCGAGTTCTGGGAGCTGCACGCGAGCAGCAGCGGGCTCTGGGTTGGCAGCGGCGACGGCATGTTCCGCGTCGACAGCAACGGCGAGCTGCTGCCGTTTCCGGTGCAGGGGTCGACCGCACCCTTCAACACCGACGCGTTCCTCGAGCATCCGGCCGGGGTGCTGTGGATCGGCGCCTGGGACCAGGGCCTGTTCCGGCTGCGGCTGGATACCGGCGAGACGCGGCATTTCCTGCCCGGCCAGCCGCAGTCGGTGGGCCTGCGCTCGCCGCGCATCCTCTCGCTGGCCGCAGGGCCCGGCGGCTCGGTGTTCGTCGGCACCGACCAGGGCCTTGCCTGGTTCGATCCGGGCTGTGACTGCCTGCGGGTGATGAACCACCGCCGTGCCGCGCGCCTCGCGGGTCGTGGCTTCCTGGTGCAGTCACTGCTGTCCGATGAGCAGGGCGGGGTGTTTGCAGGCTACTGGGGTGAGGGCCTGGTGCGCTTCACGCCGCAGGATCGCGCCTTCCACGTCGAGAGCTATCGCGATGAAGGGCCTGCGGCGCTCAACCACCACCGGATCCGCACGATTCTCGAGGCCCGCAACGGCGACCTCTGGCTGGGCACCTTCGGCGGCGGCGTGCAGCGCGTGCGCGGCGAGCGTCGGCTCGGCGAGCCCTGGCGTTTCGAGAGCGAGCCCTTCGATGGCGGTGAGAACGCGCTGCCGATGACCTCGCGCTTGGTCTGGGCCCTGCTCGAAGGCCGTGACGGCAGACTGTGGGCCGGCACGGATGACGGCCTCTACCTGCGCGCCAGCGAGTCCGAGCCCTGGCAGCGCGAGCAGCCGATCGGCGTGGAGGTCGCGATGGCCGGCGTGCGCGTGATGGCCGAGGATGCCCGCGGCCGGATCTGGGTCGGTTCGTCTTCAGGCTTGAGTCGCATCGAGTCCGGCGGCGTCGAGCGCGCGCGGATCTCGCTGGCCACGCCGGAGTTTCCGCTGTGGCGGCGGCGTCAGATGGAGAACATCCAGTCGCTGTACGTCGATCCGCAGCAGCGCGTGTGGGTGGGCAGCTGGGCTGGGCTTGCGATCCTCGATGCGGACGGCGCGACAATCGCGCGCTACAGCGTCGAACACGGCCTGCCGGCGCCGATTGTCTGGGACATCCATCGGCATACCGACGGCAGCTTCTGGCTGGCCACCAACGGCGGCGTGGTCCGGGTCGGCAATCCGGATGCACCGGACCAGCTGCAGCTGCAGGCGCTGGGGCGTGCCGAGGGCTTGCCCTATGGCCCCGCGCTGGGCCTCGTCAGCGATCGCAGCGGCATGCTGTGGATCACCAGCAATCGCGGCCTTCTGCGCTACGAGCCGCGCGGCGGCGGCCTGCGCCTGTTCACCCGCGCCCAGGGCATTGCTGCTGACGAGTTCGCGACCCAGGCCGAGGCTCTGGGCCGCAATGGCTGGCTGTACTTTGGCGGTATCGACGGCCTGACTGCGTTCGACCCTGCCGCTCTGCCGGATGCACTGGAGCTGCCGCGGCCCCGGCTGTCAGACCTGCGCGTCGACGGCGAGGCCGTGCCCGCGCTGGCACCTTCGGGCGCCGGCCCGGGCACCCTGCGTCTGCCGCATGACCACGGCCCCCTGATCCTCGATTTCACCGGGCTGGTCTTCAACCAGCCGGAGAGCGTGCGCTTCCGCTATCGGCTGCGCGAGGACCAGGCCTTCATCGATCTCGGCACTCGACGCTCGCTGATTCTCGACCAGGTGCCGGCTGGCGCCAGCACGCTGGAACTTGAAGTCGACAACCAGGGGCAGCGCGTCGAGGCGGCGCTGATCTCCCTTGAGGTGGTGCCGCCGTGGACCGCCTCCTGGCTGTTCCGTGGCGCCGCCGTGCTGGCAGCACTGCTGGTCCTGCTGGCCCTGTATCTGTGGCGGGTGCGCAGCCTGACTCGCCAGCGCTCGCGCCTGGAACGCCTGATCAACGAGCGCACCCGCGAGCTGCGCCGACAGAAGGAGGCGCTGGAAGCCACCGCCCTGGCCCTGGGCGAGGCCAACCAGCGCTTCAAGAACCTCTCGCTGCAGGATCCGCTGACCGGCCTCAGCAACCGCCGCAGCCTGATCGAGCGGCTGCAGGCGGACTTCGCCCGCGAGAGCGGCGAGCGGCCGGTCCTGCTGATGATCGACCTCGATCACTTCAAGCGCATCAACGACAGCCTGGGCCATCGTGCCGGTGACGCCGTGCTCCGTGATTTCGCCGAACTCCTGCTGTCCCAGGTGCCAGAGCGCGGCGCAGTCGGGCGCTGGGGCGGCGAGGAGTTCCTCTGCCTGCTGCCGGCGCATCCGCCGGAGTTCGCCTGGCAGTGGGCCGAGCGGCTGCTGGCGCGGGTGCGCGAGCGCCGCGTACAGGTCGGCGGCCAGGTCATCGAGTATCGCGCCAGCGCCGGGCTGGCCTTCGCGGCACCGAGCGGTGATGTCGATGCCAGCCTCGCGCTGGCCGATGGTGCGCTGTACGCGGCCAAGAGCGCCGGGCGCGACTGCCTGCGCCAGGCCTGAGCGCGAATCCTTGCGCGGGCTGCAGGCCGCGCCCGCCCTGCTATCGTTCGCAACCTTCGCCGGGTCGCTGTCACTGCGAGCCGGCCCCGCACCGACCGGATTTCCCCATGTCTTCGATCCAGGATCTTGTCAGCGTCGACGTGCTCAGCCGTGCCGCCGCGCTGGGCGACGGCTTCCAGAGCGCCCAACCCTTCCGCCATCTGCAGGTCGAGCGCTTCTTCCAGCCCCACTACCTGGAGCGCCTGCGCGCCGAGTTTCCCGACTTCGATCCGCGCTTCGCGAAGAACGAGCAGGGCGAGATCGGCAACAAGGCGGTGGTGGAGCGCATCCGCGGCATCGGTCCCGCCTATGCGGCACTCGATGACCTGATCCAGTCCAAGCCCTTCCTGGCGCTGGTCTCGACGCTGACCGGCATTCCCGATCTGCTCTACGACCCCTGGTACTTCGGCGGCGGCACGCATGAGAACCGCCACGGCCAGGACCTCGATGCGCACGTCGACTTCAACCGACATCCGATCACCGGCTGGCACCGGCGGCTGAACCTGATCGTGTATCTGAACCCGGAATGGGACGAGGCCTGGGGCGGCTGTCTCGACCTGCACCGCGATCCGCGCGCGGTCGACGATCAGGTCGTGCGGATCGCGCCGCTGGACAACCGCTGCGTGATCTTCGAGACCAACGAGATCAGCTGGCACGGCTTCGAGCGCATCGACCTGCCCGAGGCGCGACGGACGCTGTCGCGGCGCTCGATTGCCCTGTACTTCTACACGCAGGAGCGGCCGGCCGAGGAGCTGGCCGATTCGCACTCCACCATCTACGTCGATCGCCCGCTGCCCGAGCGCTTCGCTACCGGCTACACGCTGAGCGAGGACGACGCGCAGGAGCTGCGCGTGCTGGTCACCCGACGCGATCAGCACATCCAGCGGCTGTACCGCGACGTCGGCCGCATCACCACCGAGCTGGACCAGGCGCGGTCACTGCTCGCGCGCTCGCGCCTTGGGCGGGCGATCGGTCTGATGCGGCGCGCGTGGGTACGTTTGAAGCGCTGAGCCGCGTGTCGTGCTGAGCGCAGGAAAGGCGCGGGGGTGCTTGCACCCACGCCCTTGGCGCGCGCGGACCGCCGCTACAGCTTGAAGCGCGCCACCGCGTCACCCAGCTGGTTCGCCTGCTGCTCCAGCGTGCGCGCGGCAGCCGTTGCTTCCTCGACGAGGGCGGCGTTCTGCTGGGTGGCCTCGTCCATGTGGGTGACGGTGGCGCTGACCTGCTCGATGCCCGAGGTCTGCTCGGCGGAGGCCGCGCTGATCTCGCCCATGATGTCGGTGACGCGCTTCACCGCCGACAGGATCTCGGCCATCGTCGCGCCCGCGGAATCGACCAGCTGGCTGCCGCTGCCCACGCGTTCCACGGTTTCGGAGATCAGCTGTTTGATCTCCTTTGCCGCGGCCGCCGAGCGCTGGGCCAGCGAGCGCACCTCCGAGGCCACCACCGCGAAGCCGCGGCCCTGCTCGCCGGCGCGCGCGGCTTCGACCGCGGCGTTCAGGGCGAGGATGTTGGTCTGGAAGGCGATGCCGTCGATGACGCCGATGATGTCCTCGATCTTGCGCGACTGCGCGTTGATCTGGCCCATGGTGTCGACGACCTGACGCACGACCTGGCCGCCGCGCTCGGCGACGTCGCCGGCGCCGATCGCGAGCTGGTTGGCCGAGCGCGCGTTCTCGGCATTGCCGCGCACGGTGGAGGTGAGCTCCTCCATGCTCGCCGCGGTTTCTTCCAGGGCCGCGGCCTGCTGCTCAGTGCGCGATGACAGATCGGAGTTGCCGGCGGCGATCTCGGCCGCGGCCTGGCGGATGGTCTGGCTGGCGGCGTTGATGCCGCCGATGGTGTCGGCCATGGCCTGTGCCGCGCTGTTGGCGTCGCTGGCGAGCCGTGCGTACGTGCCCTGGTACTCGCCGCGCATGCGCTCGCGCAGGTCGCCGCGCGCCAGGCCCTGCATCATGCGCCCCGCATCGCCCAGTACATCGCCGAACAGCTGCACGAGCCCGTTGATGCCCTCGGCGAGCTGCTTCTGGAACCCCTGCATCTGCGAAGCGTCGATGCGGTGGCCGGTATCGCCCGCGCGGGCCGCGGCCAGGGCGCCGTCCTGCATCTGGATGAAGTTGCGCAGGCTGTGGCGCAGCGAGTTGATGCTGTCGCGCAGCACCAGGAAGCGCCCCTCCGCCTTCATCTCGAGGCGGGCGCCCAGATCGCCGGCCGCCAGCTGTCCGGCCGCGCGCGTGGTCGCACCCAGCACGTCGTCGAGCTGCTGGCAGGAGCTGTTGATCGAGTGGGCAATCTGCAGGTAGCGGCCGCGCTTGTCCTCGGTTTCCACGCGGCGGGCGAAGTCGCCCTTGGCGATCGTCTGCAGCACCTCGTCGACCTCGACCAGCGAGGTTTCGATCGAGGCCGCGGTGCGCACCACGGCGTCGGCGATGCTGCCGTCGGGAACCTTGCCAAGGCTGCTGATGTTGGCGGGCTCACCCTCGGCGAGCTGTCTAGAGACGGAGATCAGGCGTGCTGGGCTGGCGCCCACCAGCTCGACTTCGCGCTGCAGGTAGCGCGCCATGATCACCAGCACGACCGTTTCGGCCACCACGAACAGGGCGTGGATGATGACGATGATGAAGCCGGTGTCGGCCACGAACACCCAGACCGGCAGGCCCTGGCGCTGCATGTAGTCGAAGGCGAGGTGGTGCACGGCGATGACGGCTGCGGCGAACACGATCGGAATCCAGTCGCGGTAGTAGAGCAGCAGGGCCAGCAGCACGAAGATGCTGAAGTGCATCTCGATCATGCCGTGGGTCTGGTGGATGGTCAGGCCCGACAGCACCATGAAGGCGGCGGCAATCGTGAGGCGCGTCGACAGCGCGCCGTTGTTGAGCAGCACCTGGGCGGCGCAGATGCCGGCGGTGGGCACGCCGATCAGCAGGAAGCTGCCCCAGGTGCCGGTGCCCATGGCCAAGCCCAGCGACAGCAGGGTCATCACGCCGACCAGAGCGAGCATCACGCGATCGGCATCGCGGCGCAGTTCTTCCAGGTAGTTCAGTGGAGTCGCGCTCATGGGTATCCGTTGGGCTCAGGTGGGGAGGTAGTGGCCGTTGCAGGCGCAGGGCTCGTCGATCACTGGCGCCCACAGCGGCGGCGCGTCGTCGGACGCATGCGGGAGCACCAGTTCGACCAGGCTGCGGCCATCGCTGCAGTGCAGGGGGGATTCGAGCGGGCCGGCGAAGAGCAGCCTGCCCTCGGCGTTGAACAAGGCAGCGCCCGTGCCGGGTGGCAGCAGCGTACGGGGCAGCTCGCTGGCTGCGGCGAGGTGGGATGCCAGCCCCGCGGAGTGCGCCAGCGCGTGCAGGCGCTCGCGCAGGGCCGCGTGGCCCGCGCAGACGCAGGACGAGGGCAGCAGGATCAGCAGCGGACGCTCGTCGTGGCCAGCGCCGTGGGCCGCGCCCCAGGCTTCGATGGATTCCACGCGCTGGGGATCCGACGCACGCTGGGCGCGCGCATGCGCGGGGCGGCCCTCGATCAGCCAGAAGGCCCAGCCCATGGCCAGCATCCAGCCGCCGAGCAGGATGTAGCCAAGCAGGTGCTGCAGACGATCGCGCCGAGAGGCGCCTGCGATGTGCACTGGGGAGCGCGCTTTGCGGGGAGTCCGGAAACCGCTGCAACCCGTGTGCCTAGCGTCGTGCTGCAGTTCGGGCGCCCTGTGAAGCGCTACGGGTATCCGGACAGAACCGTTCCGAGCGGGCCTGCTGCGATGGGCAGGCGTCCGCTGGGAAGGGGTAGACGAGGTGAATTCGCCCCCTTTGTCGAGGCAAGGCAGCAGCGCCGCGAAGCCGCCTCAGCACTGGCGTTCGGGTCGCATCGGCGTGCACGGGCGACCCGAGCCTGCCAAGCGATCCGAGTTCAGAGGGGTGGGGCGGACGAAGCCTCAGCGCGGACCGCGTGGGCCTTTGGGCGTGCCTTGCGGGCCGCGTCCACCCGGGCCGTGGCCCTTGGGGCCGTGCCCACCCGGACGCGGGCCGCCATGCTTGCCCGACGGCTTGCCACCCGGTGAGCCACCGGGGCGTCCGCCAGGCGCGCCACCCGTACGGCCTCCAGGCTTGCCGAACTTCGAGCCGCCGGGGCCACCGGGGCCGCCCGGGCCCGCAGGCCGGCCAGGGCCACCCGAACGCGCCGGCGCACCCGGACGACCGGCGCCGCCGGGACCACCGGGTCGGCCAGCGGGCCGGTTCTGCGGGCGGGCTGACGGGCTGGTCGTGGTCACGCCCTCGGGCACATACCAGCTGCGGAACTCGCCGCTGGCGCTGGCGCCACCCGCGGCGGTGCTGTTGCCGCTGCGCACGCGCGGACCGCCGCGGCCGCGGGCTTCGCCGCCCGGCGCGGTCAGGCTGTTGCCGTAGTTGTCGGGGCGCTTGGCTGCGCCGCGCGGGCCGCCGGGCGCGCCGGGGCCGGATTTGAAGCCGCCCGGCTTGCCGCCGGGCTTGCGCTTGCCGCCGGGGCCGCCCGGGCCACCGCGTCCCGGTCCGCGCCCGCGGCCGCGCGGAGCGTCTTCGCGGATGTTGTCGAAGGCGCGCAGCTCGCGACCCTCGTCGCCATAGGCGCCCTGGGTCCAGGCTTTCTGCTCGCGCGCGGCGGGACGGTACTCGCTGGTCTTGGCGCGACGCTGGCCAATGACGGGCTGCAGGGTCAGGTTGGCTTCCGGCGGCGGCAGGCTGAGGCTGGCGCGCAGCGCGTCGACCTGTTCGGCCGGCAGCGCTTCGCTCATGCCGCGCTTCAACAGGCGCGGCAGCTCGACGCCGCCGTAGCGCACGCGCTTCAGCCGGCTGACGGTGAAGCCGACGGCTTCCCACATCCGACGCACTTCGCGATTGCGGCCCTCGCGCAGGACCACGCGGAACCAGGCGTGGCTGTCGCTGGAGCCGATCGGCTCGATCACGTCGAACTTGGCTTCGCCGTCCTCGAGCTGCACGCCGCGCTGCAGCTGGCGGATGACGTCCTCGCTGACCTCGCCGTGGATGCGGCAGACGTATTCGCGCTCGACCTCGGTGCTGGGATGCATGAGCGCGTTGGCGAGCTCGCCGTCGGTGGTCAGCAGCAGCAGGCCGGTGGTGTTGATGTCGAGCCTGCCGACCGCGATCCAGCGCGCGTTCTTCAGCTTGGGCAGCTTCTCGAACACGGTGGCGCGGCCTTCGGGGTCATCGCGGGTGGTCAGCTCGCCCTCGGGCTTGTTGTACAGCAGCACCTGCACCGGCTCGCTCTGGTTGGCGGCGACGAAGGCGCGGCCGTCGATCTCGACGCGGTCGCCGGAGGCGACGCTGCTGCCGGTCGCGGCGACTTCGCCGTTGACCTTGACTTCGCCGCGGGCGATGCGCTCTTCCAGCGCTCGGCGCGAGCCGAGCCCGGCGGTGGCCAGTACCTTGTGCAGGCGCTCTTCGACGCGGATGGCGGCAGCGCCTTCGCGCTTCAGGGACAGGACGCGGCGGGGTGTCTCACTCATGGAATCTGCTCCGGCGAAGTCTCAGACTCGCCCGTGGGGTCGGTGGTGTCTGTGGTGTTGGACGTGGCGCGCTCCTCGTCGAGGCGCGCCGCGGTGTCGAGATCGTTCTCGTAGGCATCGGCGTGCTGGGCGCCGTCGATGCTGTCGGGGTCGGCAAGAGCCGACACCTCGTTGTCGCTTACCGCGGATGCGTCTGCGTCCGTATCGATCCTCTCGGCTGCGGATGCGCGGGTGTCGATGTCGGCGTCAGCGGTGCCGTCGTCGGGGCTGGCCGCTGCCTGCGTCTCGGTCTCCGCATCTGCACTCGCGTCCGCATCTGCCTCGGCGTCGGCGAACCGCTCGATGGCAGCGGCTTCGACAAGCGCTCCGTCCGCGTCCTGGGCCTCGGCAGCATCACCGCTACTGTCCGCCTTGGCCGGCAGGGCGGCTTTCGCGCGTGCACCGTCGAAGTCCAGTTCGGGCTCGATGTCCGGCAACTCCTGCAGGGCCGACAGCGGCGGCAGCTGGTCGAGACTCTTCAGGTTGAAATAGTCGAGGAAGGCGCGGGTGGTGCCGAACAGGGCCGGCTTGCCGGGCACGTCGCGGTGGCCGACCACGCGGATCCACTCGCGTTCTTCCAGGGTGCGGATGATCTGACTGTTCACCGCCACACCGCGGATGGCCTCGATCTCGCCGCGGGTGATCGGCTGGCGGTAGGCGATCAGCGCCAGGGTTTCGAGCAGGGCGCGCGAATAGCGCGCGGGCTTTTCGGCCCACAGGCGCGAGATGTGCGGGTAGATCTCGGCGCGCACCTGGTAGCGGAAGCCGGAGGCGACCTCGAGCAGCTCGACGCCGCGGCTGGCGCTGTCCTCCTGCAGCGCGTGCAGGGCGCGGCGGATGTCGTCGGCGGGTGGAGCTTCGCCTTCGCCGAACAGATCGGTCAGCTGGGCCACCGTAAGCGGCTGCGGGGCCGCCAGCAGGGCCGCTTCAAGAATGCGCTTGAGCAGATCGAAGTCCATGCGCGGGCTAGGGCTCCTCGGTGCGGAGTGGGGCAGGGGGCGTCGCGTGTTCGTCGACGCCGACGTCGGCGGCGATCGGTTCGATCTCCGCGATGTCGATGGCGGCTGCAGCTGCAGGCGGCAGCGCGGGCATGTCTTCGGCGAATACGCCCTCGCCGGCGTCGTCGAGATCGCTGCCGTCGCTGCTGGGCAGGGCGTCGTCCAGGGAGCCCTGGGCGGTGTCGGTCGACGCACCGAGCGCGCGCACGAAGATCGGCGCCAGCGGGGCCTCCTGCACGATCTCGATCAGCATTTCCTTGGCCAGCTCCAGCATCGCAAGGAAGCTGACCACCACGCCGAGGCGGCCCTCTTCGGCGCGGAACAGCTCGATGAAGGACACGAAGCGGCCGTGCGACAGGCGCTCCAGGTGTTCGCCCATGCGGGCGCGCACGCTGAGCGCCTCGCGGCGGATGTTGTGGTGGCTGAACAGCTCGGCGCGCTTCAGCACGTCGCGCAGGGCCAGCAGCATTTCGCGCAGGTCGACCGGCGGCGGCAGGCGTACGGTCGTGCGGTCGCCGGTCTGCGCGTGCACCACCTGGGTGTCGCGCTCGATGCGGGGCAGGGCATCGATGTCCTGGGCGGCCTGGCGGAAGCGCTCGTACTCCTGCAGGCGGCGCACCAGCTCGGCGCGCGGATCTTCCTCTTCGCCCTCGGCGCTGGCCGGGCGCGGCAGCAGCAGCCGCGACTTGATCTCGGCCAGGATCGCGGCCATCACCAGGTACTCGGCGGCCAGCTCCAGCTTGATGTCCTGCATCAGGCCGATATAGTCGATGTACTGGCGGGTGATCTCGGCGACCGGGATGTCGAGGATGTCGAGGTTCTGCCGGCGGATCAGGTACAGCAGCAGGTCGAGCGGGCCTTCGAAGGCGTCGAGGATGACCTCCAGCGCGTCCGGCGGGATGTAGAGATCCTGCGGGATCTGCAGCACCGGCTGGCCACGCACCATCGCCAGCGGCATTTCCTGCTGCTGGGGTGGGCCGCTGGGCGACGGGCTGGCGCTGGTGTCGGCGGGTTGCGCCGAATCGACGGTCATCGTTGAGATGAATCCTGGTCTCTGCATGGCGCGCTGCGCGCCTGGGTCAATCGTCAGCGCCGGGCCGGACCGGCCTGGCGGACTTGTCTGTGGGAGGCTGGCGATCCAAACGACGCAGCAGGTCCACACAAGGTGCTTGCGGCGGCAGCTGCCGCCTGCGGCCGTCCCCTCGGCCGCGCGAAGCGGATCCGCTTCGTGGGTGATGCTTGATTCCGACGCCGCTCGTGGACCGCGGGTGGCCGAGGGCAGGTGACGGACCCGGCTCGTGCGCGCCTTCAGCTGTCCAGAAAGTCCACCGCGCCTGTGCCCTTGCGGACCAGTACCGGAACGTCTCCCGACAGATCGACCACGCTGGTCGGCCCGGGTGGGCAATCCCCGGAATCCAGCATGAGGTCAACGTGACGCAGGGCGTGTTCCGCCACTTCGAAGGCATCCTGACGGTCCGGTGACTCTTCGGCGGCGTCCGCGGAGAGCTCCAGAGTGGTCGAGAGCAGGGGCGAGCCCCAGACTTCGAGAAGCGCCTGCAGCACCGGGTGATCCGGAATGCGGCAGCCGATGACCTTGCGCTTGGCCTGCTTGAACCGCCGAGGCAGTTCCGAAGAAACCGGGAGGATGAAGGTGTAGGGCCCGGGAACCAGGGGCTTGACGATGCGGAAGGCACTGTCGTCAAGCTTGGCCATCCGGCCGACTTCGCTCAGGCGGGCGCAGAGTAAGGTGAAAGGATGCTTGCTGTCCAGCCCGCGCAGCTTCTGCACGCGCTCTTCCGCGCGCACCGCATCGATGGCCCAGGCGAACAGATAGCCGGCATCCGAGGGCGCGACCAGCAGTTCGCCGCGGTTGAGCGCGTCGACGGCGCGCTGGATCTGCCGCGACTGCGGGCTCACGGGATGGATTTCGATGCGATCGCCCATGGGGCTCCTTTGCAAAGCGCGCCCGCGAAAGCGTCCCGGCTGAGCGCGGGGACGTTTGAGGGGGCTTGAGGGAGCGCATATGATGCGCGGTCCGCACCGGGGCCGGATAGCCCCGTGACTTCCGCCTGCCTGGCTGCGATCCGCCGGCGGGTGCCGCTGTTCCGCTCTCCATGCTCCGCGAGGTCCGCGCCATGTGGTACCTGATCATCGGCTGTGACGCGCCCGACTCCCTGGCCAAGCGGCTGGAGGTGCGGCCGGCGCATCTCGCACGACTGCACGCGCTCCGCGACGAGGGCCGGCTGAAGCTGGCCGGCCCGCTGCCGGCAATCGACGCCGAAGACCCCGGCGAGGCGGGCTTCGTCGGCTCGGCCATCGTTGCCGAGTTCGAGGACTTTGCCGCCGCTCGCGACTGGGCGCAGACCGACCCCTACTTTGAAGCCGGCGTCTACGAATCCGTGCAGGTACTGCCGTTCCGCCCGGTGCTGCCGTGAGCGTGCGCGTCGACGCCATTCGCGCGGCGCTGGCCGCGCTGCAGCCGAGCGTGCTGGAGATCAACGACGACAGCCACAAACATGCCGGCCATGAAGGCGCGCGCGACGGCCGCGGGCATTTCTCGCTGCTGATCGTCAGCCCCGCCTTTTCCGGCCTGAACGCCATCGCCCGCCATCGCGCGGTCTACGAGGCCGTGGGCAGCCTGATGCAGACCGATATCCACGCGCTGTCCATGCGCGCTTACGCACCCGAGGAGTTCCAGGGATGAGCCCTGCTTTGTTCCGTCCGATCGTCATCGCACTGTGCGCAGCCATCGGCTTGGCTGCATGCGCGGAGCGCAGCCCGCAGCAGGTCGACGAGGGACAGGTGCTGCAGAGTCCGCCGGAAGGCCCGGTGGTGGCGGTGGTCAACGGCGAGTCAATCACCCAGCCGCTGCTGGAGACTTTCGCCCGCGGACTCGGGCTTGATCTCGCCCAGCCCGAGCAGCGCCAGCAGGCGCTGGATCGGCTGGTCGAGACTCTGCTGTTGGCACAGACCGGGCTGTCGGGCAGCGAGTCGGGCTCGGAGTCCCTGAAAGCCGAACTGGCGCTGGGTCGCATGCAGGTCCTGGCCAGCTATCAGCTCAACGCGCTGCGCGGCGAAGTGACGATCGGCGAGCAGGAGCTGCGCGACTACTACGCCCGCGAGGTGGAGCGCACCGGGCGTGTCGAATACAACGCCCAGCACATCCTGTTCGCCGACGAGGCCAGCGCTGCCACCGCCCTGGCGGAAGCACTCGCTCCCGGCGCGGATTTCGCCGAGTTGATGCAGCGCTACTCGGCGACCGCCGTGCAGGCCCGCGATCTGGGCTGGGCCAACCTCACCCAGACGCCGCCGGAGTTCGCCGAGCTGCTGGGTCAGCTGGCCGATGGCGAAGTCGCCCCCGTCGTGGTGCAGACCCGCTTCGGCTTCCACGTGCTGCGGCGCGTTGCCAGCCGTGAATTCACTCCGCCGGCCTTCGAGGCCGTGCGTGCCGGTATCGAGCAGCAGCTGCTGCAGCAGGCGGTCGGCGAGCGCGTGCGTGCCCTGCGCGAGACCGCGCAGATCGCCGCACCGGGCGCCAGCGGCACCAGCGCGCCAACCCAGTAAGCCCACGCCAGAGGAACGCACCGGATGCGTCTGTCCACGATCAAGCTGGCGGGCTTCAAGAGCTTCGTCGACCCCACCACCCTGCACCTGCCGACCAACATGACCGGCGTGGTCGGGCCGAACGGCTGCGGCAAGTCGAACATCATCGACGCCGTGCGCTGGGTGATGGGCGAGAGCTCGGCCAGCCGCCTGCGTGGCGACAACCTGACCGACGTGATCTTCTCGGGCTCGTCTGGCCGTAAGCCGGTGGGTACCGCCACGGTCGAGCTGATCTTCGACAACAGCGACCACACCATCGTCGGCGAGTACGCGCAGTACAACGAGATCTCGGTCAAGCGCATGGTCAGCCGCGATGGCGCCAGCGCGTATTACTTGAACGGCACGCGCTGCCGCCGGCGCGACATCACCGACCTCTTCCTCGGCACGGGCCTGGGCCCGCGCAGCTACTCGATCATCGAGCAGGGCATGATCAGCCAGATCATCGAGGCCCGGCCCGAGGACCTGCGCGTCTACCTGGAGGAAGCCGCCGGCATCTCCAAGTACAAGGAGCGCCGCAAGGAGACCGAGACGCGCATGCGGCACACGCGCGAGAACCTCGATCGCCTGAACGACCTGCGCGAGGAAGTCGACAAGCAGCTGGAGCACCTGAAGCGCCAGGCCCGGCAGGCCGAGCTCTACCAGCAGCTGCGCGCCGAGCAGCGCGAGCGCGATGCCCAGCTGAAGGCCATGCTGTTCGGTGCGGTCGAGCGCGAACTGACCGATCTGCGCGCGGGCTTGGGCGAAGAGGACCTGCAGCTCGAAGCCACCGTCACCGAGCAGCGCCACGTCGAGGCGCAGATCGAGCTGACCCGCGTGCAGCAGGGCGAGGCTGGCGAGGCGCTGTCCAAGGTGCAGGCCGAGAGCTATCGCCTGAGCAGCGACATCGCCCGCGTCGAACAGCAGATCCGCCATCAGGGCGAGCTCACCCAGCGCCTGCGCCAGAGCAAGGCCGAGGCCGATGCCTCGCACGCGGAAGTGCTGGCGCACATCGAGGAAGACGCGTCCAAGCTGGCCGACCTCGATGCCGTGGTGCAGGAACTTGAACCCGCGGCCAGCGAGGTCGGCGAACAGCTGGCCGAGCGCGCCGAAGCCCTGCAGGCCGCCGAACGTGCCTTGAGCGACTGGCAGCGCAATTCCGACGCGCAGCGGCAGGCGCAGTCCGAGGCCGCGCGCGCGGCCGAAGTCGAGCGCACCCGCATCGACTACCTCGACCGGCAGATGCTCGAACTCGGCCGCCGGCGCGAGACGCTGTCCGGCGAGCTGCAGGGTCTCGATGTCTCGGCGATCGAAGCTGCGCTCGAAGATGCGAAGGAACAGGCCGAGGCGCAGCGCGCCCAGGTCGACGAACTCACCGCCGGCCTGGAAGCTCGCAAGCAGGCCGTGCTGGCGGTGCAGGAGAAGCAGCGCCTGAGCCAGGCCCAGCTGGCCGAAGTGCGCAAGGAGATCCAGAGCCAGCGTGGTCGGCTGGGCTCGCTGGAGGCCCTGCAGGCGGCGGCGCTGGGCCAGGAAAAGGGCGCCGTCCTCGACTGGCTGCGGGCGCAGGGCCTGGAGCAGCAGCCGCGCGCCGGCAGCGTGCTTAAGGTGCAGCCGGGCTGGGAAACCGCGGTCGAAACCGTGCTCGGCAGCCTGATCGAAGGCGTGATGGTCGAGACGCCGGTCCAGCACGCCGAGGCGCTCGCCGCGCTGCGCGCCGGACGGCTGTCGCTCCTGGCCGAGGCCGATGAAGTGCTGGTTGCGCCTGCGGATTCGCTGGCCGCCAAAGTGGAGGGCCCGGCTGCGCTGCGCCGTTTGCTGGCCGATGTGCACGCCGTCGACTCGATCGACTCGGCGCGCGCGCGGCTGCCGGCGCTCGCCGATGGCGCGAGCCTGATCACTCGCGAGGGCGAGTGGCTGTCCGCGGGCTTCGCGCGGGTGCTGCGTTCGGGCGAGGCCCAGCAGGGCGCGCTGGCGCGCGAGCGTGAGCTGCAGAACCTGCGCGCCGAGATCCAGAACCAGGGCCTGCGCGAACAGGCCCTGGTCGAACAGCTGAACGAACTGCGCGACGCCCTGCAGCAGACCGAGATCGAGCGCGAGGACGCGCAGCGCAGCCTCTACCTCGCCCATCGCAGCGTGGCCGAACTCTCGGGCCAGCTGCAGAGCCTCGGCGGCAAGCTCGATCAGGCGCAGGCCCGGCGTCAGCGCATCGAGGCCGAGCTGGCGCAGCTGTCGACCGCCATCGAAGACGCCCAGGCGCAGGCCGGCGACTCGCGCGCGCGGCTTGAACACGCCATGGAGCGCATGGGCGAGCAGGAAGACCTGCGTCTGTCGCTGGAAGGCGAGCGCGAGCGCCTGTTCGCTGCCCGCGAGGCCGCGCAGGCGGCGGTGCGCGAGCTGCGCGAGCGCGGGCATCACCTGGCCCTGCAGCTCGAATCGAAGCGCAGCCAGCGCGCCGGCCTGGAGCAGGGCCTGGCGCGCATGAAGAACCAGCTGCAGCAGCTGGGCCAGCGCCGCGCCGAGCTCGCCGAACAGCTGTCGGTGGGCGATGCGCCGATCGAAGCGCTGAAGAACGAGCTGCAGGTGTATCTGGACAGCCGGGTCGACGTCGAGAAGCGGCTGTCGGCGGCGCGCTCGGCGGTCGACGGCATCGAGGGTGAACTGCGCAACTACGAGCAGCGCCGCCAGCAGCTCGACCAGCGCGCCCTGCTGCTGCGCGAGCGGCTCTCGCGCAAGCGGCTGGACGAACAGGCGCTGGCGCTGAAGGCGCAAGGCCTGCTGGAGGCGATCACCGCCGCCGAGCTGGAGCCGCAGGCGCTGCTGGACAACCTGCCCGAGAACGCCACGCCCGAGGCCTGGAAGAAAACCCTCGATGAACTGGAAGCCCGCATCAAGCGGCTGGAGCCGGTCAATTTGGCGGCGATCCAGGAGTACGGCGAGCAGTCGCAGCGCAAGGACTACCTCGACAGCCAGCACAACGACCTGACCCAGGCGCTGGAGACGCTGGAGAACGCGATCCGCAAGATCGACAAGGAAACCCGCGGCCGCTTCAAGGACACCTTCGACCGCGTCAACAGCGGCGTCCAGGCCCTGTATCCGCGACTGTTCGGCGGCGGCCACGCCTATCTGGAGCTGACCGGCGAGGACCTGCTCGACACCGGCGTGGCGATCATGGCGCGGCCGCCGGGCAAGCGCGTGTCGAACATCTCGCTGCTGTCCGGCGGCGAGAAGGCGCTGACCGCAGTCGCGCTGGTGTTCGCGATCTTCCAGCTGAATCCCGCACCCTTCTGTCTGCTCGACGAGGTCGATGCGCCGCTCGACGAAGCCAATGTGGGTCGCTTCAGCGCGATGGTGTCCGAGATGAGCGAGAAGGTGCAGTTCCTGTTCGTCACCCACAACAAGTCGACCATGGAAGCCGCCCGCCAGCTGGCCGGCGTGACCATGCGCGAGCCCGGCGTGTCGCGCCTGGTCTCTGTCGATATCGACGAGGCCAGCCGCATGGTCGGCGCGGCCTGAGAGCCACCCCATGGCGAACGAAAGCCTGAGCGCGCGCGCGGCCGAACTGCGCGCGCAGATCGAGGACGCGAACTACCGCTACCACGTGCTGGATGCGCCGGGCATCCCCGACGCCGAGTACGACCGGCTGATGCGCGAGTTGGAGGCGCTGGAGGCCGCGCACCCTGAGCTGCGCACGGTCGACTCGCCGACCCTGCGCGTGGGTGCGCGCTCGGACAGCGCCTTCGCTGAAGTCACCCACGCGATTCCGATGCTCTCGCTCGCCAATGCCTTCGACGATGTCGAGCAGGAATCGGCCGAGCTTCGGCATCGCGAAGTGGCCGAGTTCGTGCGCCGCATCGTCGAAGAAACCGGAGAGGCGAATCCGGAGTTCTCAGCTGAGCCCAAGCTCGATGGACTCGCCATCAGCCTGCGCTACAAGCACGGCGTGCTGGTGCAGGGCGCGACCCGTGGTGACGGTGCAACGGGCGAAGACGTCACTGCCAACCTACGCACTATCCGCGCTATCCCGCTCGAACTGCGTGGCAAGGCGCCCTCAGTGCTTGAAGTGCGCGGTGAGGTCTACATGCCGCGGGCGGGCTTCCTCGCCTTCAACCAGCGCGCGCTGGAGCGCGGTGAGAAGACTCTGGCGAACCCGCGCAATGGTGCGGCGGGCTCGCTGCGGCAGCTGGATCCGAAGGTGACCGCCCAGCGGCCGCTGGCCTTCTACGCCTACGGTATCGGCATCGAGGAAGGCTTCGTTGTACCGGAAACGCATACGGCCCTTCTCGGAAGACTGCAGGAGCTTGGCCTGCCCGTTTGCCCCGAGTCGGATCGTGTCGTGGGCTTCGACGGCCTGATCGCCTACTACCGCCGCATCGGTGACAGGCGCGATGCGTTGCCCTACGACATCGACGGCGTGGTCTACAAGTTGAACCGCTTCGACCAGCAGCGGGCGATGGGCTTCGTCGCCCGCGCGCCGCGCTGGGCCATCGCCCACAAGTTTCCGGCGCAGGAGGAGATGACCGAGGTCGAGGCCATCGATGTGCAGGTCGGGCGCACCGGCGCGATCACTCCGGTGGCGCGGCTGAAGCCCGTGCAGGTGGCCGGCGTGGTGGTCACCAATGCGACCCTGCACAACGCCGACCAGATCGCGCGGCTCGATGTGCGCGTCGGCGATACCGTGATTGTGCGTCGCGCGGGTGATGTGATTCCCGAAGTGCTGGGCGTGGTCGCCGAGCGACGCCCCGAGGGCACCGCGCCCTGGCTGCTGCCCACCGAATGTCCGGCCTGCGGGTCGGCCGTGATTCGGCCGGAAGGCGAGGCTGTGGCCCGCTGCAGCGGCGGTCTGTTCTGCCCGGCCCAGCGCAAACAGGCTCTGATCCACTTCGCCTCACGTCGCGCCGTCGACATCGAGGGCCTGGGCGAGCGCATGGTCGAGGACCTGGTGGATCTCGGTTTCGTGCAGAGCGTGGCCGACCTCTACCGCCTCAGCCTCGACGACCTACTGGAAATGAAGCGCCGCGCGGATGCCCGCGACGGCAGCACGCCGGAGACGGTCAAGGCCGGCAAGGTAGCCACGCGCTGGGCCGAGAACCTGATCGAGTCGCTCGAACGCAGCCGGCGGCCCAGCCTGGAGCGCCTGCTGTTCGGCCTGGGCATCCTGCAGATCGGCGAGGAAACCGCGAAGGCGCTGGCGCGCAGTTTCGGCAGCCTCGACGCGATCCGCCGCGCCGATCCGATCCTGCTGCTGGCGGTGCCCGACATCGGGCCCAAGGTGGCGGCCTCGATCGCCAGCTTCTTCGCGCAGCCGCACAACAACGAGGTCATCGATGCGCTGCTGGCCAACGGCGTGGAGCCGCAGCAGGCAGGGCAACCCTCGGCTTCACTGGCGACGCGGCTGGACCTGGCGCATCTGCTGCGTGCAGCCAAGCAGCTCGGTGCACCGCTGGGGCGTCTGGGCGACACTTCGATAGGCCGCATCGGCGAAGCGCGCCGCGATCTCGCTGCGCTGGAAACGGCGGGCGCGGGTGGGCTGACCGCATTGGGCGTCACCGCCGATGCCGCCGCGGCACTGTTCGCGATGCTGGGCGATCCGCACTGGGGGCCGCGTCTGCGAGCGGTCGATGCCGCCATGGCCGCCCTGCGCGCGGCCGCTCCGCATGAGGTGGAAGGCGGCGTGCTGGCCGGCAAGACCGTGGTGCTGACCGGCTCGCTGTCGGCCCTGACCCGCGACGAGGCCGGCGCCAGGCTGGAAGCGCTGGGCGCCAAGGTCGCCGGCAGCGTGTCGAAGAAAACCAGCTTTGTGGTCGCCGGCGAGGCGGCCGGCAGCAAGCTGGCCAAGGCGAACGAGCTTGGCGTGCCGGTCTGGGACGAGGCGCGGCTGCTGGCCTTCCTGGCGGAGCAGGGTGCCTGAAGCTCGCGAACCGTTCGGGCCGCCTCGGACGGCATGCCGCGCTTGCGCGCCACCGCCAGCTTCGCGACCATGACGCCCTGTAGCTCGACACCCCATACACCACGAGGTCTCCCATGAAACTCGGCACCCGTCAGCGCGGCATCACCCTACTGGGTTTTCTTGTGGTCATGATGATTCTGGGCTTCTTCGCGTTCCTCATCATGCGGCTGTTCCCGGTGTATTCCGAGTACCACTCGGTGGTGTCGGCCATGAAGGGCCTGCAATCCGAGCCGGGCATAGGACAGATGCCACCGGAGCGTATCCGCGCATTGCTGACTAATCGCTTCTACATCAGTTACGTGGAGTCGGTGAAGCCAAACCACGTCAAGATCACGCGCGCCGGTAACGGCTACACGCTCAATATCAAGTACGAAGTACGGAAGCCACTGGCCTACAACCTGGATTTCGTGGCGAAGTTCGACAAGACCGTCGAGCTGTCCCGCCAAGGCAGCACCGACTGATGAGGTCGGTTGACGCGTGAGCGCTGCGCTGGGCCACACCTTCGCCGATCCGGCCCTGCTGCAGCAGGCGCTGACCCATCGTAGCGCCGGCGGGCGCAACAACGAGCGCTTCGAGTTTCTCGGTGACGCGCTGCTCAGCGTGGTCGTCGCCGAGGCCCTGTTTCAGCGCTTTCCCAAGGCCGACGAGGGCGCCCTGACGCGCGCGCGCTCGCAGCTGGTGCGCGAGCCGCAGCTGGCCGAGCTCGCGCGGCGTCACCAGCTGGGTGAGCGCCTGATCCTCGGCCAGGGTGAGCTCAAGAGCGGCGGTTTCCGGCGCGAGTCCATTCTCGCGGATGCCGTTGAGGCGATCATCGGCGCCATCCATCTCGACGCCGGTTTCGAGGTCTGCAGGGCCCGCGTACTGGCTCTGTTCGAACCGTTGATCGCGGCCTTGCCCGCCGGCCTCAAGGCCGAGAAGGATCCCAAGACCCGCCTGCAGGAATGGCTGCAGGCGCGCCAGCTGGGCCTGCCCGAGTACCGTTTGATCGAAGCGCGCGGCGATGACCACGACAAGCAATTCGAGGTTGTCTGCCGCGTCGACAGCCACGCCGTTGAAGCCAGTGCCACGGCCGGGGCACGCCGTGAAGCCGAACAGCAGGCGGCCGCCGAAGTGTTGGCCGCCCTGCTTGCCGCATCCACCAAGGAATCCGCATGAACACCCCTGACAGCCCTGCCGCCGGCGGCTTCCGCGTCGGCCACGTGGCCGTGGTCGGCCGCCCGAACGTCGGCAAGTCCACCCTCATCAACGCGTTGGTGGGTTTTCGCGTCAGCATCGTTTCGCGTCGGCCGCAGACCACCCGCCACCGCATCCTTGGCATCAGCACGGTCGAGGGCGGTCAGATCGTCTACGTCGACACCCCCGGCCTGCACGGCAAGGAGCCGCGCGCGATCAACCGCTACATGAACCGCGCCGCCCGCGGTGCCTTGGCCGATGTGCAGGTCGGCGTGCTCGTCATCGAAGCCGGCGCCTGGCGCGAGGACGACGAGCGCGCCTACAAGGCCCTGGTCGAGGCCGGCGTGCCGCGCGTGCTGGTGATCAACAAGGTCGACAGACTGAAGGACAAGGGCGCCCTGCTGCCCTTCATCCAACAGGTGATGAAGGACCACGATTTCCTTGAAGTGGTGCCGCTGTCGGCGCAGAAGCGCAAAGGCCTGGAGCTGCTGCAGAAGGTCCTGCTGAAGCACCTGCCGGAGGGCGAGCCGCTGTTCGAGGAAGACCAGGTCACCGACCGCAGCGAACGCTTCCTCTGCGCCGAGCTGATCCGCGAGCAGCTGATGCGCAAGCTGGGTGACGAGCTGCCCTATGCCACCAGCGTCGAGATCGAAAACTGGGAAGAAGACGGCCGCATGGCGCGGATCGCCGCGGTGATCTGGGTCGAGCGCGAGGGCCAGAAGGCCATCGTCATCGGTGCCGGCGGCGAGCAGCTGCGGCAGATCGGCATGGACGCGCGCATCGGTATGGAGCGCCTGCTCGACCGCAAGGTCTTCCTGCAGCTGTGGTGCAAGGTCCGCGAGGGCTGGAGCGACGACGAGCAGGTGCTGCAGCGCTTCGGCTACACCGAGTAGGCGCGTGTCGCGCAGCGGCAGCCCAGGCCCGCGCGTCGAAGGCGAGCCCGCCTACGTGCTGCATGCGCGGCCGTTCCGCGAGACCAGCCAGCTGCTGGAGGTGTTCAGCGCGGGTCACGGCCGGATGGGCCTGCTGGCGCGCGGCACCAAGGGCGGAAAGGGTGGCGGTCGCGCCGCGCTGCTGCAGCCCTTCACCCCGCTGATCGTCGCCTGGCAGGGCCGCGGCGAGCTGCCGCAGCTGGTCGACGCCGAGCCGGCGGGGCTGGCACCGCGCCTGCTGGGCGACGCGCTGATGGCGGGTTTCTACGCCAACGAACTGCTGGTGCAGCTGCTGAACCGCGCCGAGGCGCATCCAGCGCTGTTCGCACGCTACGCGCTGCTGCTCTCGCAGCTGGCGGCGGGTGATCTGGCCTGGCCGCTGCGCTGCTTCGAGCGCGATCTGCTCGCGGCGATCGGCTTCGAGCTGCCCTTGGAGGCCGATCACGCCGGCCAGCCGATCGCGCCCGAGGCGCGCTACCGCTGGCTGGGCGAGGCCGGCGCGCTGCGTCTCGGCATCGCCGAGCAGGCCGGCATCGAGGGCGCCGCGCTGCTGGCCCTGCGCAGCGAGCAGGCGCCGGCCGAAGCCTTGCTGCCGCCGCTGCGCCGGCTGTTGCGCGAGGAGTTGAAGCGTCATCTGCACGGACGCAGCCTGCGCAGCTGGGGCCTGCTGGCGGAGTTCGAGCAGCTGCGCGGCTGAGCGACTGGGGCGGCCTCTTGGGTCGCCTGCGTCCAGTTACGCTCGCCGCCCGGAACACCCCACGGCGAAAAGCAGGCCGCGAGCAAAGCCGGACCGAGTCCGCATGTTTCGACCCTTGGCGTGGCGAGGGCGCTCCTGCCCGACGCCTGTGTCCGGATCGACGCGCGTTCAGCCGGCGATGGATTCCAGCGGGCGCGCATCCTGCAGCAGCCTTTCGATCTCGGCGTCGAGGTCGGCCAGCGCTCTCGGCAAGGCGTACGTCGCTGTCTCTGCCTGCAGGGCGGCGCGCGCGCCGTCGATATGCGCCGCCAGCGCCGCGGCGCCGGTCAGACGCGCCGAACCCAGCATCCGATGCAGTAGCGCATCCAACGGGCCTGGATCGACATCGGCCCCGTTGCCGGCCAGCGCCAGCGCCGCACGCTGTGCCGGCAGCTCGGCCAGCATCAGGCTGCGCAGGGACTGGGCGATCGAGATGCGGCCATTGGCACAGGCCAGCGCACGGGCCTCATCCCAGTGCGGCGGCGAGAGTGCGAGGCGGCGCAGATGGTCGAGCAGGGTGCCGGGCTGCACCGGCTTGCGCAGGCAGGCATCGAATCCCCGAATGACGAGCGAGCGCTCAGTGGCTTCGTCGAGATCGGCGCTGAGCGCCAGCGCGCGGCCCACTGCGCCGCGCGAGCGCAAGGCGTGGAGCAGGGCGCCGCCTTCACCATCCGGCAGGCGTTGATCCAGCAGCAGGCCGTCGAACTGCGCCAGGTCGGCGCGCGCCAACGCCTGTGAGCAGTCGAGCGCATGCTCGACGGCCAAGCCCCAGCTGCGCAGGGTGTGCAGCAGCCATTCGGCGCCGATCGGGTCATCTTCCACCAGCAGCAGTCGGGATACAGGTGCAGACATGCGGGCGCCGCCTCCGTTGGGATGCTTCCGTTATCCTGCCGAGCATGCGTGTCCTGACAAGCCTGCTCAAGCCCGCGGCGCCTGCGGCGCTGCTCTCCGCCCTGCTGGCCCTGGGTCTGTTGCCGATCAGCGGCGGCGCCACCGCGCGCGAGCTGGTCGCGCGCGCCGAGCATGCCCAGCAGGGAGATTTCAGCGTGCAGGGCATTGAGCTGCGCCTGCGCGAACCGGCGCAGCCCGGCGCTGGCCTCGGGCTGCACTTGAGCCTGCAGCAGCTGGAGCATCCGGGCTTCGGCTACACCCTCTCGGAGCTCGAATGGCGCTGCGAACTGCGGCCTCGCGATGTCGGCGTGTGGCGCTGCGCCGGGCCGCTGCGCAGCCGAGGTCAATCTGCTGGCGAACTCACCCTTGACCTCGATCGCGGTGCGGCGGAGCTGTCCCTGCAGCGCGGACGCATGCGTCTGCAGGCCTCGATGCCGGCCGGGCAGGGCGCGATCGGGCTGCAGGCCGAGCGCCTGCCGGCAGAGTGGCTGCAGCCGATGCTGGCCGGCCTGTGGTCGCAGGCGCGCCTGACCGGCGGCCTGCTGGCTGCGGATCTGGAGCTCGACCTCGCGCTCGATGCGCCGCGGCTTGAGGGCAGCGTGCGCGCCGAGGGTCTCGGGATCGACACCACGGACGGACAGATCGCCGCGGCCGATCTCGAGCTGCGTGGTCGCGTCGGACTGGATCTGGGCGAACGCACGCGCTTGGGCCTGGAACTGGCCTTCAGCGGCGGTGAGCTGCTGGGCGGTCCGGTCTATGTGGCGCTGCCGGCGCGGCCGGTGCAGCTGCAGCTGGCCACGGTCGGTGCGGCTTCGCGCTGGAGCGTGGAGCGTCTGGCCTGGAACGATCCCGAGGCGCTGCAGCTGGAGGGCAGCGCCGAGCTGGATTTCTCGGCACCCAGCGTGATCACCCGGGCACAGCTGCAGGCGTCGAGCGCGCGCGCGGGACTGCTGGTGTCGCGCTATCTGGAGAGCCTGCTCGCGACCCTGGGCTTGCCCGGCCTGGGCGCTGAAGGCGGCTTCAAGCTGAGCGCGGAGCTGGCGGACGGCGGCGTGAGCAGGCTCAGCCTCATGCCCGAGCAGCTGGCCCTGGTGGATGCGCAGCAGCGGTTCGAGCTGCGCGGGCTGAGCGGTGGCCTCGGATTCTCGCGCAGCAGTGCTGCGATCTCGAATCGCCTTTCCTTTGATGGCTTGCGTCTGTACGGCATCGAGTTCCAGCCAGCGATGCTGGAGTGGGCCAGCTCGGATGGCGAAGTCCGTCTGCAGCGACCGGCACGCCTCGGTCTGCTGGGTGGCGCCCTGCAGATCGAGCGCTTCCGCTGGAGCGTCGCCAGTGGCGCCGAGGGCGAGGATCGCTTCGCCGCTGCGGCGTCCCTGCAGGGGCTTGATCTCGGCCAGCTGTCCACGGCGCTGGCGTGGCCGCCCTTCGTGGGTGAGCTGTCCGGCGAGATCCCCGGCATGCGCTTCGCCAACGGCGTACTCGCGCTGGACGGCACGCTGCGCATGCGCGTGTTCGATGGCGCCGTTGACGTGGGAGGGCTGTCGATCGAGCGCCCGTTCGGGGTGGCGCCGACCCTCGCTGCCGATGTCGAGCTGCGCAGCCTCGATCTGCAGCCGCTGACCGCTGCCTTCGGCTTCGGCGAGATCACCGGTCGCATGAACGGCTACATCCGCGCGCTGCGGCTGGTTGACTGGTCACCGGTCGCCTTCGACGCGCGCTTCGAGACCGACGAGCAGGCGAAGGGCGCGCGCAGGATCAGCCAGCGCGCCGTGCGGGATCTCTCCTCGGTGGGCGGCATGGGCCCGGCGGCGGCGCTGCAGCAGGGCGTGCTGCGCGCGTTCGAGAACTTCAGCTACGCCCGTATCGGCATCGGCTGCCGCCTGCGCAACCACGTCTGCACCATGGATGGCGTCAGCCGCACCGCGCGTGGCTACACCCTGGTGGAGGGCTCCGGGCTGCCGCGGATCAGCGTCAACGGCATCCAGCGCGAGGTCGACTGGCCGGTGCTGGTGGAGCGACTGCGCGCGGTGACCGAGGGCCAGCGGCCACACATCGACTGATGTCGCTGTCAGCGCACTCCCAACCCGACCCGAGGACGAACCATGGACACGCTCTGTATCCTGACTGGCGCCAGCCGTGGACTCGGCGCTGCGCTCGCCCGCGGACTGCTGGCGCGCGGCGTCGAGCTGCTGTGCCTGTCGCGTACTCGTGACGAGGCTCTGCAGGAGGCCGCGAGCCGCGCCGGCATCGCGCTGCAGCAGTGGCAGGTCGACCTGGCCGACGCGGCTCCGGTAGCGGCACGCCTGTCCGATCACCTGGGCGCACGCGGTTCGTTGGGACTGCGGCAGCTGCTGCTGATCAACAATGCGGCGATGCTCGAGCGCCCCGGCGCGTTCGAGACCCAGGCCGCAGAGGACGTCCAGGCCGCGCTGCGGGTCGGCCTGGAAGCGCCGCTGCTGCTCAGCGCGGCGGTACTGCAGGCCAGTCGCGACTGGCCGGTCGAGCGACGCATCCTGAACATTTCCTCCGGTCTTGGTCGACGGCCTCTGGCGGGCATCAGCACTTACTGCGCGATCAAGGCCGGGCTCGATCACTTCAGCCGCAGCCTGGCGGAGGAGCAGGTGGGCGCGGCCAATCCAGCGCGGGTGTGCGCACTCGCCCCGGGGATCGTCGACACCGGCATGCAGGTGCAGCTGCGCGGGGCCGACAGCGCGCGCTTCGCCGCCCAGGCGGTGTTCGCGGGTTTCCACAGCAGCGGCGCGCTGGACTCGCCGGAGCGCGCCGCCGCCAAGGTGCTGGATTGCCTGTTCGCCGCTGACTTCGGCAACGCGCCGGTCGCCGATGTGCGCGACTGATTCCGCTCAGCCGGACTCGGCGAAGCGCCGGTTGACCTCGTTCCAGTTCACCACGGGCCACCAGCCGCGCGCGTAGTCGGCGCGGACGTTCTGGTACTTCAGGTAATAGGCGTGTTCCCACACGTCGATGGCCAGCAGGGGCTCACCGTTGGGGCTGACCACGTCCATCAGCGGGTTGTCCTGGTTCGGCGTGGTGCTGATGACGAGTTCGCCGGTCTCAGTGCGAATCAGCCAGGCCCAGCCCGAGCCGAACACCGAGAGTGCAGCAGTTTCGAACTCGCGCTTGAAGGCATCGAGCGAACCGAACTTGGTATTGATCGCCGCCAGCAGCTCCGGGCTGGGTTCGCCGCCAGTGCCCACGGGTGCTAGCAGGCTCCAGAACAGGCTGTGGTTGTAGTGACCGCCGCCGTTGTTGCGCACCGCAGCCGGGTACTGCGAGATGCCGCGCTGGATCTGCTCCAGGGTCATGCCCTCGAGGCGTGCGTCCTGCTGCACCGCTGCGTTGAGGTTGTTGACGTAGGCCTGGTGATGGCGGCCGTGATGGATTTCCATCGTCCTCGCATCGATGTGCGGCTCCAGCGCGTCGGCAGCGTAGGGCAGTTCGGGCAGATCGAAAGACGCGGCCTCGGACGCGAAAGGCGCCCCAGAGAACAGCAAGGCGGCAAGGCAACAAGAAAGGACTCTCGACATCGTTGGGGACTCCGCTGGCAAAGGGCTGAGGAGACTAGCGCGCGAAACGTGCGCGGGGGGTGTCGAACCGGGCTGACTCGCGTGACTGTGCAGACGCCGTGATGGCCTTGTCGCACGGGCGATGGACGCGCATTGACGTGCGCGCGCCAACCGGTCTAGCGTTGCAAAAGCGTTAAGCCAGTGCCCTCGGTTGGCGTTCGTGCCACGCAGGGCCCCCGTAGCACCCACGCCGCAGGAGACCGAAGCCCATGTCCGCACTGAAGCGCACGCCACTTGCCCTCACCATCGCACTCGTCCTGGCTGCTCCCGCGCCCTTGCTCGCGCAGACGGAAGCCGCGCAGGATGAGGCCCGCGAACTCGACCGTGTGGTGGTCACCGGCACCCGCGTAGCCGGCCGCTCGGCCACCGATACCGCAGCACCGCTTGACGTGGTCGGCGTGCAGGCCCTGGAGCGCACCGGTTCTCCCGAACTGAACCAGGCGCTGTCGGTGGCCCTGCCTTCGTTCAACTTCCCGCGTCCCGGCCTGACCGACGGCACCGACACCGTGCGCCCGGCGACCCTGCGCGGGCTTTCGCCCGACCAGTCGCTGGTGCTGGTCAACTCCAAGCGCCGCCATTCATCCGCCCTGGTAAATGTCAATGGTTCTGTGGGCCGTGGTGCCGCTGCCGTTGATCTCAACACCATCCCGACGGCGGCCGTGCAGAGCATCGAGGTGCTGCGTGACGGCGCCTCCGCGCAGTACGGCTCGGACGCCATCGCCGGCGTGCTCAACGTGCTGCTGCGCGCCGCCAGCGAAGGCGGCAATGCCAGCGTGTCCTACGGCGTGCGCGAGACCAGCTACACCACGCCGGTGACACCCGGCCCCGCCGGCGCGAATTGGCCCACGCCTGCGACGATCACCCGCGATCGCAGCGATGGTGACACGGTCACCGTGTCGGGCTGGAAGGGCTTTGGCCTTGGCGAGGACGGCTACGTGACCCTGTCGGCCGAGTACAAGGATCAGAAGCGCACCGAGCGCGGCGGCTACGATTTCCGCCAGCAGTACCCGCTGATCAACGGCCAGTTCGATCCGCGCGAGGCCGGGATCGACCGCTTCAACGCGTGGTATGGCGAGCCTGATCTGGAGCAGCTGACTCTGTTCGGCAACGCCGGCGTGAATCTTTCCAGCGGCGGCAAGCTCTACGCCTGGGCCAGTTACCAGGGCCGCGAGGCCGACTCGGCGGGCTTCTTCCGCCGTGCGCTCGACGAGCGCAACGTGATCCAGATCTACCCGGACGGTTTCCTGCCGATCATCTCGCCCAGCGTCGACGACTACAGCTTCGCGCTTGGCTACGAGTGGACCGCCGGCGAGTGGGACATGGACACCTCGGTCGGCTGGGGCCGCAACGAGATGGCCTTCACCATCAACAACACGCTCAACCGTTCGCTCGGGCCGTCGAGCAAGACGTCCTTCGACGCCGGTGGCTTCGACTACGACCAGCTGGTGCTGAACCTGTCGGGCGTGCGCTCGGTGGATGTCGCCGCATTCTCGTCGCCGCTCAACGTTGCGGTGGGCGCCGAAGCGCGTCGCGAGAGCTATTCGATCTTCGCCGGCGAGCCGGACTCCTACCGCAACGGCGGCATCCTGCTGCCCAACGGCACGCCCACCGCCTCGGGCGCGCAGGTCTTCCCCGGCTTCCGTCCGTCCAACGAAGTGGACGAAGACCGCCAGGCCGTTGGCCTGTATGTCGATCTTGAGGCCAACCTCACCGACAAGCTGCTCGGCTCGGCGGCGGTGCGCATGGAGAACTACTCCGACTTCGGTTTCAACAGCACCGGCAAGCTGGCCCTGCGCTACGACTTCACCGAGGCCTTCGCCCTGCGCGGTTCGGCGCAGACTGGCTTCCGCGCGCCCAGCGTGCAGCAGCAGTTCTTCACCGCGACCTCGACCAACTTCATCAACGGCATCCCCTTCGACATCACCACCTTCCCGGTCAACTCGCCCGAGGCGATCGCGCTCGGCGCGCGTGAGCTCGATCCGGAAGAGTCGGTCAACTTCTCGCTGGGTGCGGTGTTCAACATCGGCAGCGTCTCGCTGACCGTCGACGCCTACCGCATCGACATCGACGACCGCATCGTGCTGAGCGAGAACCTCACCGCGGCCAATGTGCGCCAGTACCTGGAGTCGCGCGGCTTCATCGGTATCGGCGGCGGCCGCTTCTTCATCAATGGCGTCGACACGGAAACCAAGGGCGTAGACGTGGTGCTGAACTGGCCGCTGGAGACCGACGGCGCCGGCAGCTTCGACTTCACCCTGCTCGGCAATTACAACGAAACCACGGTGACCCGCGTGCCGGTCACCGCCGAGCTCGAAGCCCTCAATCCGGCGCCGGTGCTGTTCGGCCGCGTCAACGTGCTGACCTTCGAGCGCGGCACCCCCAAGGACAAGTACGCCGCCATCGTCGACTGGAGCATGGACCGCTTCGGCGCCACCTTCCGCGCGACCCGCTACGGCGAGGTGCTGACCCCGGGCACGACGGCAGCCACCGACTTCGTGCTGAGTCCGAAGGTGCTGCTCGACCTCGAAGCCCGCGTGAGCCTGGGCGAGCAGTGGCGGATCGCGGTGGGTGCCGAGAACCTCACCGACGAGTATCCCGATGCCTTCACCGTCAACCTCAACACTACGGGCAACACCCCGTATTCGAACTACTCGCCCTTCGGCCGCAGCGGCCGCCTGCTGTACGCGCGCCTGAGCTACGACTTCTGAGGCGGGCATGTAGACCGAGAGATGCAGGCAGGCCGCCCACGGGCGGCCTGTTTGCTTTGGCTTGCACGCGTCGCCGAAGCGAACTGAGACCCGTGATCGCCTCCGCTCGCAGGTGGGCTCAAGGCCGCAGCGGCGGCTGGCCCGAGCCTTCGAAGGAGTCTGAGAAAATCCCGTCAAACCGCTCGAACTCGTCGCAGCCCGGCGCTTCTGCCGCGGCGCGCAGTTCGACCAGAAGGGCCTCGTACTCCGGCAGCAGGCGGGTGTTGATGCCGGGCAGGCCGCGCAGCATGAACACGCCGAACAGGCCGGCCTCGAAGTCGATCCAGGGCATGAAGCCGAAGGCGCCCAGGCTGTGGATCAGCGGCGGGCGCTCGGCCGGGCGCTGCGGGGCGAACCAGCTGCCGAGGCCGTAGCGCACGGGGGGTTCGGCGGTGGGCGGAGGATCGATCACCGGCAGGGTGCCGACGCGGTCGCGCCAGAGTTCGAAGACGCTGTCACGGGACAGCAGGCGTCGGCCCGAGCTCGCGACGCCTTCGTTCAGCAGCAGGTGCAGCACGGCGCCGTAGTCGCGCAGATCCGAGCGCGCGCCGCCGGCGATCATGTAGTTCGTGGTCGGCCCGAAGGCCTGCCAGTCAATGCTGTCGATGCCCAGCGGCGCCCCCAGCGCCTGCTGCCAGCCGAGCTGCCAGTCCTGGGCCATTGCCACTTCGGCGATGCGTCCGCCGATGTGCATCGAGACGCCGCCATAGGCGAACTGTCCACCCACCGTGTACCCGGCCGGGAAATCACGGCAGCAGGCGATCTGCTGCACGGCTTCGGCGAGGCTGATGCTGCGGTCGGTGATCTCCGGCGCGCCCGAATCGTTGCCGTAGCCCGAGGTGTGCGAGAACAGCTGGTCCAGCGTCATGCCGGCTTTCTCGCCAGTGAACTCCGGCAGGTGTGCGCCGATCGGCGCCTCCAGATCGAGTACGCCGCGGTCAGCGAGCTGCAGGATGCGGACGGCACTCAGCAGCTTGCTCGCGGACGCGATGGCGACGGTGGTGCCTGGGCTATAGCTGCCGCTGTAGTGCTCAAGCAGCAGTCCCTGCCGCGTGCCCACCAGCATGGCGCCGCCGGGCAGCGACTCACGCAAGAGCAGTGACTCGAAGCGTTGGACGCTGGCGTCGAAGACGCAGGTGGAGCCGGCCTGGGAGGGCGCAGCAAGGCATGACGCTGAGAGCCCCAGCAGCAACAGGCAGGCGAACAGGCGCAGCGGCGTGGGTACGCGAGCATAGGAGGCAGTGCTCGCGCTGCCGTATGGGGCGAATGCGGTAGGGGCGTCGAGCGACATGGGCGGCTCCGGGCTGGGTGAGTCAGTGCTCACACGCACCAACCCGAAGAATCCGTCGCCACCCATATCCAAGGCGGTCACCGCGGCAGGGCGCGCCCGCGCCCCGGCGCGAAGGCAGGTTCAGGCGCTGGCGCTGTCCCTCAGCTCGCGGCGCAGGATCTTGCCGACATTGGTCTTCGGCAGTTCGGTGCGGAACTCCACGAAGCGCGGCTGCTTGTAGCCGGTGAGCTCGTGCCGGCAGTGGTTCTTGATGTCCTCGGCGCTGAGGTTCGGGTCCTTCTTGACGATCACGACCTTGACCGCCTCGCCGGACTTCTCGTCCGGCACGCCGACGGCCGCCACTTCGAGCACGCCGGGGTGGGTGGCGATCACGTCCTCGATCTCGTTCGGGTACACGTTGAAGCCCGAGACGAGGATCATGTCCTTCTTGCGGTCGACGATGTAGCAGTAGCCTTGGGCGTCCATCTTTGCCATGTCGCCGGTCTTCAGCCAGCCGTCGGCGGTGAGCACCTTGGCGGTCTCTTCCGGGCGCTGCCAGTAGCCGGCCATCACCTGCGGGCCGCGGATGCACAGCTCGCCCACTTCGCCGATCGGCAGGATCTTGCCTTCCTCGTCCTGCACGCAGGCTTCGGTGCTGGGCACCGGCAGGCCGATCGCACCGTTGAAGTCCTTGAGGTCCATCGGATTGATGCAGGCGGCAGGCGAGGTTTCGGTGAGCCCGTAGGCTTCGACCAGGGTCACGCCGGTGACCTTCTTCCAGCGCTCGGCTACGGCGCGCTGCACGGCCATGCCGCCGCCCAGGGTCAGGTGCAGGCGGGAGAAATCCAGCTTGTCGAAGCCTGGCGTGTTGAGCAGGCCGTTGAACAGGGTGTTGACGCCGGTGATCGCGGTGAAGCGGATGCCCGACAGCGTCTTGACGAAGCCCGGCATGTCGCGCGGGTTGGTGATCAGATGGTTCAAGCCACCGAACTTGATGAAGACCAGACAGTTCGCTGTCAGAGCGAAGATGTGGTACAGCGGCAGGGCGGTGATGATTTCTTCCTCGCCGAGCTTGACGTTGGTGCCCAGCCAGGCCGAGGACTGCTGCATGTTCGCCACCAGGTTGCGGTGGGTCAGCATGGCGCCCTTGGACACGCCCGTCGTGCCGCCGGTGTACTGCAGGAAGGCGATGTCGGAGGGCGCGATGTCGATCGTCGGCAGCTTCTTGCCGGCGCCTGCGTTGACGGCATCGACGAAGCTGACGGCGCCCGGCAGGCTGAAGTCAGGCACCGCCTTGCGCAGGTACTTGAGCACGAAGTTGACGATCAGCCGCTTGGGGAAGCCCAGCATGTCGCCCACGGCCGTGGTGAAGACATGCTTGACCGGCGTGTCCTTGATAACTTCCTGGACCACGTTGGCGAAGTTCTCGACCACCACGATGGCGACCGCGCCGGAGTCGTTGAGCTGGTGCTTCAGCTCGCGCGCGGTGTACAGCGGGTTGGTATTGACCACCGTGAGCCCCGCGCGCAGCACGCCGAAGATCGCGACCGGGTACTGCAGCAGGTTGGGCATCATGATGGCGACGCGGTCGCCCTTCTTGAGCTTCAAGTCCAGCAGCAGGTGGCAGGCGAACTGGTAGCTCAGGCGATCCAGCTCGTCATAGCTGATCACCTTGCCCATGTTCTCGAAGGCCGGCTTGCTGCGGTACTTGTCGCAGCTGTCCTCCAGCACCGAGACGATGTTGCGGTACTGCTCCAGGTCGATCTCGGCGGGGACGCCCTTCGGATACTGGGCCAGCCACGGGCGCGTTGCGCTCATTCGGTTCTTCCTCCCTGTCGCACCTGTGCCGGTGCAGTTCGTATGCGCCGCTGGAGCCCGTATGCTGCCGACCGTGCCCCGCGGTATGTTTCACCCGATTGGAGCATAGGCCCTTTGGGCAGGCAAGGCGGTTCAATGGCTGCAGGCCTGTCCGGAAAATGCCCTCGCCACAGCAGGTATGCAAAGCGTGATGACAAAGCTCCCCCAGCCCAGCCGAAGCCTGCCGTCCGCCATGCTCCAGGCCGCCGGCTTGCTGCTGTTGTTGGCGCTCGCCGGATGTGTCCGTGCGCCCGCCGAGCAGCGCCTGTTGGAGGCGATGGAGGCACTGCAGTCAGCCATCGAAGCGCGCGAGGTCAGCTCTGCGGTTGACTATCTCGCCGAAGATTTCACCGCCACCGGTGGCCTGGATCGCGAAGGGGCGCGCAACCTGATGCGGGTGATGGTGCTGCGTCACCAGCGCCTGGGCCTCAGCCTGGGGCCGATCGAGGTGGCCATGTTCGAGCAGCGCGCCACGCTGCGCTTCACTGCGGTGGCGACAGGTGGGCAGGGCAGTTTGCTGCCGGAGTCCGCACGCGTCTGGCAGGTCGAGACCGCGTGGCGCGAAGAGGACGGCGAGTGGCGGATGATGTCGGCGCAGTGGCAGTGAGTGTGTCCGCGCCGGCGCGACGCGTGACCGGATCCGGCACAAGCCAAGGCAACGCGCATCGAGCCCTCAGTGCGCCTCGCCTGACGTGATGGCACCCTGCTGCGGCAGCGCTTCCGGATTCAGCACGGTGCCCTCGCGCTGCGGCTTCAGCAGCGGCGTCGGCAGCATGCGTTCGCTGGCGGGCGTGGCGCCCGGCAGATTGCCAAACAGCAGGCCGCGCCCGGCCTGGGCGGAGCCCGAGGCCACTTCCAGCGCGAAGCGTTCGGCGTCGCGCGCACGCACCTCGGCGCTGATCTCGCGGGCCTCGTCCGCTGCGATCCCGAGCGACAGCAGGGCCTGTTCGCCGAAGCGCAGGGCGGATTCAAAGGTTTCGCGCACCTGCACGTCCACGCCCGCAGCGACCAGCTGGCGGGCATGCCCGCGGTCATAGGCACGGACCAGCAGCTTGGCCTGGGGAAACGAGTCACGGGCCAGCTCGACGACCCGGTCGGCAGCCTCGCGGCTGTCGGTGCAGACGGCGATGGCGCGTGCCGTGCCGGCACCCGAGGCGTGCAGCACATCGAGCCGGCAGGCATCGCCGTAGTAGACCTTGAAGCCGAACTTCTCGGCGCTGGTGATCATGTCGATGTCGCGGTCGATGATGCTCACTTCCACGCCGCGCGCCAGCAGCGCCTGGCTGACCACCTGCCCGAAGCGGCCGAAGCCGATGATGAGCACGCTGCCGCTGAGGCCGTTCGCCGCTTCCACCGCCTCGGTGTTGACGGCGGCCGCTGGCGTGAACCGTTTCAGCACGATCATCGCCAGCGGCGTCAGCGCCATTGAAAGCACCACGATCGCGGTCAGGTTGGCGTTGACGCCGGCGTTGATCAGGCCGGAGTTGGCGGCTGCTGCGTACAGCACGAAAGCGAACTCGCCGCCCTGGGCCATCAGCACGGCCCGGTCCAGGGCTTCGCCGTGAGGACTTCGAGTGAGTCGGGCGACGCCGTAGATGCACAGCGCCTTGGTCAGCATCAGGGCGGGCACCGCAGCGGCGATCAGGGCCCAGTTGGCGGCGACCACCGCGAGATCGAGCGACATGCCCACGGCCAGGAAGAACAGGCCCAGCAGCAGGCCGCGGAACGGCTCGATGTCGGCCTCCAGCTGATGCCGGAAGGTGGATTCGGACAGCAGCACGCCGGCCATGAAGGCGCCCATCGCCATCGACAGGCCGCCGGCCTGCAGCAGCAGGGCCGAGCCCAGCACCACCAGCAGCGCCGCCGCCGTCATCACCTCGCGCGCGCCGGCCCGGGCCAGCAGGCGGAACAGCGGATTCAGCAGCCACAGACCGGCGACCAGCAGGCCGGCCAGCGCCGCCGAGCCCAGCAGCACGCTCTGCCAGACCGGCGCGGAATCGGCGCCTGGAGCGGCCACCGGCGCGAGAAAGGCCACCAGGGCCAGCAGGGGCACGATCAGCAGATCCTCGAACAGCAGCACCGAGACCATCTTCTGCCCGGGCGGCAGTGCGATGTCGCCGCGCTCGGCCAGCAGCTGCATCACGATGGCGGTCGAGGTCAGCACGAAGCCCGTGGCGGCGATGAAGGCGACCGTCAGGCTGAATCCCAAGGCGATGCCGACGCCGGTCAGCGCCAGCGCCGCCAGCCCCACCTGCAGCGCGCCCAGGCCGAAGATCTGGCGGCGCAGGTGCCAGAGGTGCGAGGGCCGCATTTCCAGGCCAATGATGAAAAGGAACAGCACGACGCCCAGCTCGGCGGTGTGCAGGATCGCTTCGGGCTGGGTGAACAGCTTGAAGCCGTAGGGGCCGACCACCAGCCCGGCGGCGAGATAGCCCAGCACCGAGCCGAGGCCGAGGCGGCGGAACAGCGGCACCGCCACCACCGCGGCGCCCAGCAGGGCGACCACGCCGGTCAGCGAGATGGACGAAGCATCAGCGGCCATGGAAAGGTCTCGTAACGGTCAGGGGGAGATGCGCGCAGGACGGCGCCCGCAGCTTAGCGGGCTGACGGGCGTCTGGCTTCGCTGGATTCGTACGGCATCAGCATCGCTGCGTTGCGGGGATCGACCTGCAGATCACAGGCCCGGTTCGGCGCGATCCCGCGTCCGCGCGTTCGCTGGATGACGCGATCGACGGCTGCTGCATTGCGGCAGCGCGCCCCACACACCGATAATCGCGAGTCTTTCATCGTGCCTGACCCGCGGGAACTCCCATGCTCGACCCCCAGCTGCTGCGCGCCCACCTGCTCGAGACCGCCGAGCGCCTCAAGAGCACCCGCGGCTTCGAACTCGACGTCGAGCGCCTGCAGGCCCTGGAGGCCGAGCGCAAGCAGATCCAGACGCGCACGCAGGAGCTGCAGAGCCTGCGCAACTCGAAGTCGAAGGAGATCGGCGCGCTGATGGGGCAGATCGCGCGTCCCGGCGCCAGCGACGCCGCGCTGGCCGAGGCGGGCAAGGCCAAGGTCGAGGCGCTCAAGGCTGAGGTCGCGTCGTTCGCGGAAGAACTCACGACCAGCGAACAGCGCCTTGAGCAGATCCGCCTGTCGATCGACATGATCAGCCTGGGCGTGCCCAATCTGCCGGGCGAGGACGTGCCGCTGGGCGGCGGCGAGGCCGACAACGTCGAGCAGCACCGCTGGGGTACGCCGCGCGTCTTCGACTTCGCGGTCAAGGACCATGTCGAGCTGGGCGCCCACAAGGGCTGGCTGGACGGCGACATCGCCGCCAAGCTCTCGGGCGCGCGCTTCACCGTGCTGCGCGGCGAGCTTGCGCAGCTGCACCGCGCGCTGGCGCAGTACATGCTGGATCTGCACACCGGCCAGCACGGCTACCTGGAATGCAATGTGCCGCTGCTGGTCAATGCCGACAGCCTGCAGGGCACCGGCCAGCTGCCGAAGTTCGAGGAGGATCTGTTCAAGACCGCGGTGGGCGAGCACCCGCGCTACCTGATCCCGACCTCGGAAGTGCCGCTGACCAACCTTGTCCGCGACAGCATCGTCGAGGACGCGGAGCTGCCGATGAAGCTCACCGCGCATTCGATGTGCTTCCGCGCGGAAGCCGGCAGCTACGGCCGCGACGTGCGCGGCATGATCCGCCAGCACCAGTTCGAGAAGGTCGAGCTGGTCGCCATCGCCCGCCCGCACGAGAGCGAGGACGTGCACCAGGCGATGGTGCGCCACGCCGAGATCGTGCTGGAGACCCTGGGCCTGCCCTACCGCAAGGTGCTGCTGTGCACCGGCGACATGGGCTTCGGCGCACGCAAGACCTACGACCTCGAAGTCTGGCTGCCGGCGCAGAACGCCTACCGCGAGATCAGCTCGATCAGCAACTGCGGCGACTTCCAGGCCCGCCGCATGCAGGCCCGCTGGCGCAACCCAGAGACCGGCAAGCCCGAACCGCTGCACACCCTCAACGGCTCCGGCGTAGCGGTCGGCCGCGCCCTGATCGCGGTGATGGAGAACTACCAGAACGCCGACGGCTCGATCAGCGTGCCCGAGGTGCTGCGGCGCTATATGGGCGGTGTTGAGCGGATCGCCTGAGTAGCGCGAATTGCCTTTGGGATAGCGCTGTGCGCAAGTTCACCTTTCTCGCTGGAGGCACGGAAATCGGCTGGTCGGAGCTGGAACTTGGCGATCCACCCATGGGCGTCGCCTTCGGACGATTCCATCCGTCCGAGCGCTACTCGCCGCCGCACGCCTCCATCGAAGTGCGTACGCCTGACGGTCTTGAAATGGAAGCGACGGGTGGCGTTTGCATCCTCGATGGCTCCGATGTTCTCGACCCCGAAGCGATCGAAGTCTCTGTGCTTGGAATCGTGTCTCCCGCGTATGACGCGCTTTTTCCAGAGCACGTCGCCGCTTACGAGGCCCAATTCCGAGCCCGTTCTTAGTCCACCAGAGATTGGGACTGGCTGCGGCTGTGCGCGCGTCCAGCGTGGGCCAGGCTGCGCTCGCCACAACCTGCATGGAGCGTAGAGTCCCATAGGGTGGGCCCTGGCCCACCGGGTGCTCCATGCTCGCCCCGGTCATGGCCGGTGGCGCATTGGTCGCGCGCATCGCGCCAACGCACAGGCTTGGACCGGGGCGAAAGCACTCCCCATGGTGAGCCAGGGCCCACCCTATGCGACGCGCGGGGTCGATTCCCCTCGCGAATGCCGCATGAAGCCAAGTGAATGGCCTTACGCCGCGCGACGCGCGCTCGATGCGGCGGCGGCCTCACCCATCAGGTGCCCGTACAGATCCTTGGGATCGGCAAGCCCCGGAATCAGGCCGATGCGCTCACCCAGGCCCAGCTCGGCGGCGCGGTCGCGCAGCAGGCGCAGGGCGCTGTAGTCCTCCAGCGCGAAGCCGACCGAATCGAACACGGTGATCTCGGAATCGCTGCGGCGGCCTTGCGCCTCGCCACCCAGCACGCGCCACAGCTCGGTCACACCGAAGTCGGCGGGCATCTGCTGCAGGTCGCCCTCGATGCGGGTCTGCGGCTCGAACTCGACGAACACGGAAGACCGATGAAGCACTTCGGCGGCCAGCTCGGTCTTGCCGGGGCAGTCGCCACCGACGCCGTTGATGTGCATGCCGGGCTCCAGCATGTCGCCGCTCAGGATGATGGCGTTGGTCTTGTCGGCGGTGACAGTGGTGACGATATCGGCGCCGCGCACCGCCTCGCGCGTATCGGCGCAGACCACCACGCGTAGACCGCTGAGCGGCTTGAGGTGAGCGACGAGCTTGGCTGTGGCGGCCGGGTCGACATCGAACAGACGAACTTCCTCGATGCCCAGCAGGTGATGGAAGGCCAGCGCCTGGAACTCGCTCTGCGCGCCGTTGCCGATCAGGGCCATCACCTTCGAATTCTTGCGCGCCAGATGCTTTGCCGCCATCACCGAGGTCGCCGCGGTGCGCATCGCCGTGGTCAGGGTCAGCTCCGACAGCAGGGTCGGGCGGCCGGTGTCGACGTCGGCCAGCACGCCGAAGGCCATCACCGTCGGCAGGCCCTCGCGGGTGTTCTTCGGATGCCCATTGACGTACTTGAAGCTGTATTCGCGAGCGTCGCAGACCGGCATCAGTTCGATCACGCCGACGTCCGAATGCGAGGCGAGACGCGCGCACTTCTCGAAGTCGTTCCAGCGGCGGAAGTCGGCCACCAGGTACTCGACCATCTGCGCCAGCAGCTGCGGCAGGCCGAGGCGGGCGACCAGGCGGGACACGTCGAGGGTGGTGAGCAGGGTGGTCATGGCGGGCTCCAGCAGGGTTCGGTAGCCGCCCATTGTCCGGAGCCGGGCGACAGCGCGAAACGGCAAGTTCGTCAGCATTTCGCCAATCAGATGGCAAAGTGACAGAGATCAGTGGCACTCTGCGCAGATGGACGATCTCGACCAGCAGCTGATCGCGCGCCTGCGCGCCAATGCGCGCGCCTCTGTCGCCGAACTGGCGGTGGCACTGAAGGTGTCGCGCGGCACCGTCTCCAACCGCATGGCCAAGCTGGAGCGCGAGGGCGTGATCAGCGGCTACACCCTGCGCCTGCGCCCCGACGCCGCCCGCGAGGAAGTGCGGGCCTGGACCTCGATCGCCGTCGAGGGCAACCAGCTCAAGGTGGTGCAGGCCCTGCTCGGTGAGCCCGGCGTCGCTGCCCTACACGACACCAATGGGCGCTGGGATCTGCTGGCCGAGCTGCGCGTGCGCGACCTCACCGAGCTGTCTGCCGCACTGGAGCGCATCCGCGCCATGCCGGGCGTCAGCGCCACCGAGACCAGTCTGCATCTGAAGAGCTGGAGGGCTTGAGAGCCGGGATTCGGGATTCGGGATTCGTAGCAGCCCGCCCGGATCGGCACTGCGTACGCATCCGGACTGAGGCTGGCGCGTTGCACGCATGTGCTCTGGCCGGGCTTGGAAGGACCTGGCTCTGCAATGCATTCGGATCAACCCGCAATCATGGGACGTCACATCCACTCCCCACGGCGTAGAGTCCGCCCCGTTCTTCCTCCGACTGCAGAAGCCCCATGACCGACACTTCCGTACATGCCGATGTGCGCCGCTACTACGGCGAGGTGCTGCAGAGCAGCCGCGATTTGAAGACCGGCGCCTGCTGCCCGGCCGAGGCCATGCCGGCCTGGCTGCGCCCGCTGCTGGCCGATCTGCATCCCGAAATCAACGAGCGCTTCTACGGCTGCGGCTCGCCGCTGCCACCGGCGCTGGAGGGCTGCACGGTGCTCGACATGGGCTGCGGCACCGGCCGTGACGCCTACCTGCTGTCGCGACTGGTGGGCGAGGGCGGCCAGGTGATCGGTGTCGACATGACGCCGGAGCAGCTCAATGTCGCCCGCCGGCACCAGGCCTGGCAGGCCGAGCGCTACGGCCATGCGCGCAGCAATGTGCGCTTCGTCGAGGGCTATATCGAAGACCTCGCCGCCTGCGGCATCGCCGACGCCAGCGTCGACGTGGTGGTCTCGAACTGTGTGCTTAACCTCGCCCCCGACAAGGCGCGGGTGTTCGCCGAGATCTTCCGCGTGTTGAAGCCCGGCGGCGAGCTCTACTTCAGCGATGTGTTCGCCGACCGTCGCATTCCGATGGCGCTGCGCAGCGATCCCGTGCTGCTGGGCGAATGCCTGGGCGGCGCGCTCTACGTCGAGGACTTTCGCCGGCTGATGGCCCGGGTCGGCTGCGCCGATGCCCGCGTCGTCAGTCGTGCGCCGATCCCGCTGCTGGATCCCGCGATCGAAGCCAAGCTCGGCATGGTGCGCTTCGAGTCGATCACCGTGCGCGCCTTCAAGCTCGAGCTGGAGGACCGCTGCGAGGACTACGGCCAGCTCGTGACCTACCGCGGCAGCCTGGCGCAGGCGCCGCACGCCTTCGACCTCGACGACCACCACCGCTTCGAGACCGGCCGCCCGCTACGGGTCTGCGGCAACACCTTCGACATGCTGGCCTCGACGCGCTACGCCAGGCACTTCGAACTGATTGGCGACAAGCGCACGCACTTCGGCCTGTTCGACTGCGCGCCGGCGGCGGTGGCCACATCGTCAACAACGGGCGGCGGCTGCTGCTGAAGCGCCGCGTCCGACGCCGCAGCTGGCGTCCGCGTTCGACGGGCGCGGGCCGTCCTCAGCGGGCCGCGCGCTGGCTGACCGCCACGCTGCCGAGAATCAGCGCCCCGGCCAGCAGCATCGGCAGGGTCACCGGTTCGTCCAGCAGCCACCAGGCCCAGCTGACCGCGAACAGCGGGATCAGGTAGGTCACCGTCGAGGCGCGGCTGGCGCCGACGCGCGCGATCAGCCGGTAGTACATGACCATGGCGATGCCGGTGCACAGCACGCCCAGGCCCAGCGCCGAGCCCCAGGCCAGCAGCGGCGGGTTGACCGCCGGCCAGTAGGCAATCGCGAAAGGCAGCACCAGCAGCGAGGAACAGAGCAGATTGGCCGCGGCCACGGCACCCGCAGGTAGGTGCGAGAGGTGCCTGCGCACCAGATTGATGCCGATGCCGTAGAGGAAGGCCGCCAGCGTGCCGGCGGCCGCGGCGAGTCCCACGCTGGCACCGGCGCTGCGCCCGCTGGCCAGCACCACCACGCCGACGAATCCGATCGCCAGCGCCATCGCCCGCCGCTGGCCGATCTTCTCGCCGAAGAACAGGAAGCCGACCAGGGCGGTGAAGGGCACGGTCATCGCATTGGTGATCGCGCCGATGCCAGCGGGCGCGCGCTCCGCGGCCCAGGCGAACAGGGTGAAGGGCACGGCGGAGTTGATCGCTGCCACCAGCACCAGCAGCGGCCATAGCCGCCACGGGAACTGCGCGCGGGCCAGCCACAGGAAGGGCAGCAGGATCAGCGCGCCGAAGGCCAGCCGCAGCTCGACCAGGGGCAGGGCGCCGAAATGCGGAGCTGCGACGCGCATGAACAGGAAGGAGGCCCCCCAGATCGCGCCGAGCACGGCGAGTTCGACCGGCGTAAGCCAGCGCTCGGCAAGGCCGGGCTGCGGAAGGGGAAGCGCGGAAGCGGGTGCGGACATGGGGCGAACTCGTAGGGGAGGGAGAGCCGCGAATCTGCTGCGAGGCGCAAGTCTGGGCGTGAATGAGGGCGCGTGCTGGCCGTTTCCGGACCGCACAGATCAAAGCCCTGCAGCGCAGCGAATTGTCCGCGCACGCGCCGCCTTCACAAGCGACTTATGCTTGCGCGAGCCACAAACCTCATTTGAGTCGAACATGGCCCTGCACAGCGACTGGCTGTCCGCCCTGGCCGCCTTCGAGGCTGCCGCGCGTCATCAGAACTTCGCCCATGCCGGCGAGGACCTGCACCTCACCGCCAGCGCGGTCAGCCACCACGTGCGCCGGCTGGAGGCACGGCTCGGCCTGCCGCTGTTCCGCCGCCATGCGCGCGGCGTGCAGCTCACCGCCGAAGGCCGCCTGCTGGCGGATGCGGCGTCGGGCGCGATTGCCGACATCGACGCGGTGATGCGCGGTCTGCGCGGCAGCCGCGAGCGCGAGCCTCCGGTACGCATCACCACCCTGCATTCCTTCGCCTCGAGCTGGCTGATCCCGCGGCTGCCGGACTTCGCGCGCGCGCATCCGCAGATCCGCCTGAACGTCGATACCGGCAGCGCATTGACCCGCTTCGACGAGAGCGGGCCGGATCTGGGCATTCGTTATGGGCCGGGACGTTGGCCGGGCCTGAGCTCGGCGCCGCTGCTGGAAGATCGATTGTTCGCTGTCGCCGCGCCCACGCGGGCACGCGGCATTCGCACGGCCGAGCAGGTGCTGCAGCTGCCGCTGATCGCCGACCTCGCGGTGCAGGGCTGGCGCGACTGGTGCCGCATGGCCGGGCTGCGGGTCGGCGTGCCCGACGAGCGCTACGTGTTCAGCGACAGCACCGACATGCTGGCCGCGGCCGAACAGGGCCTCGGCGCTGCGCTGGCGCGCTCCTCGATCGTGCAGCCCTGGCTGGACGCGGGCACGCTTTCGAAGTTGCCGGGCCCCGAGCTGCCGGGGCGCTACAGCTACCACGTGGTCTGGCCCGAGCACCGGCGCCTGAAGCCGGCCGCGCGCAGCGTGGTGGACTGGCTGCTGGCGCAGGTCGGGCAGGCGGAATCCGCGTGAAAGCCCCACGGGGCTGCGGCGGCTCAGCTCTCACGGTGGGCCAAAGCTCACCCTATGCGCGACGGCGCTCATAGCAAGCGCGATCAAAGGTATGGGCCCGGCCCGTGGCAGCCTCTTCATCGCGACAGGATCGCCTTCGAATAGGGTGGGCCCTGGCCCACCGTAGCCTGCGCATCGCGACATCGCTCAGCCACCCCGATCCACTCGAATGTTGACCGCCTATAAAGTGCCAAGTGCGCGTTGCGCGAGAGCCCGGCAGAGTATCCCGTGCCAATGATCGCTGCTTCTAGCCAGCGCGCTTCAAGTGCCTGGTGCGTTCGTCTTCCCCGTCAGACTTGCACGCCTCCACTCTGCAGCCGACCCGGCGGCCTGCCCTTCATGAACTGTCGATACAGCACCGGCACCACGAACAGGGTCAGCACGCTGGAGAAGGCCAGGCCCCAGACGATGGCCGAGGCCACCGGGCCCCACAGCAGGCTCTCGCCGGCGAAGCCCACGGCCAGCGAGAACAGGCCGGCGATGGTGGTGCCGGTGGTCATGGCGATGGCGATGACGCGGCGGCGGGCGGCATAGATGGCTGCGTGCAGGGTGCGCATGCCGGCGGCGCGGCGCTGGTTGGCGGCGTCGATCAGCACGATCGCGCCGTTCACCGAAATACCAATCAGGGCGATCGCGCCGTACATGGTGTAGAGCGAGACCGGGTTGCCCGACACGACTACCCCCAGCGTCACTCCGACCAGCGCCAGCGGCACGGTGACCAGGATCAGGAAGGGCTGCCAGTAGCTGCGGAACTGTGCGGCCAGGATCAGATAGATCAGGCCGATGCCGAGCAGGCTCAGCGGCCCCATCGCCGCCAGCGATTCGTTGATGTCGTCGAGCTGGCCGGAGAAGTCGAGGTCGGCGTTCGGGTAGGCCGCGCGCACGGTCTCCCATTGCTCGCGCAGGGTCTGCGCCGCCGCGACCGCATTGTTCACGTCGAGATCGAGATCGGCCTCGACGGTGATCGCGCGGCGGAAGTTCCAGTGCTTGATCAGGTCGGCGCTGATGCGCGTCTCATGCTTGACCAGGGCGCCGAGCACCGTGGTGCCGCCGGCGGGCAGGGCCACCGGCTGCGCCAGCAGGGCCTCCACACGATCCAGCCGCTGCGGCCGCGCCTGCACGCGCAGCTCGACCTTTTCGCCGCGGTCGCGCAGATCGGCTACCACCTCGCCATCGACGTGCAGGCGCACCAGACGCGCGACCGCGGACGGATCCAGCCCGGCCTCGCGCGCGGCCGCCACGTCGACTTCCAGCTTGAGTTCGCTGCGGCCGGGGCTGGAATCGTCGCTGATGTCGCGGGCGCCTTCGATGCCGCCGATGATCCGCTTGACCGCCTCGGCGGCCGCCGCGAGTTCTGCGGGATCATCCGCGCGCACCTTGACGCTGATCGCCTTGCCGGTGGGCGGGCCGCCGCTCAGCTTGAAGAAGGACATCTGCGCCGGCACCGGCGCACTCTCGATGTCTGCACGCATGCCCTCGATGATCTCGTCGATCAGCCGCGAGTCGTCGGTGGCGGGGTTCAGCGACACCGCGATCTGGCCGTAGCGATCGCCGTAGACCGGCTCGACGTCGGTGAACTTGATGCCGGCCATCGACACCACCGAGCGCGCCTCGCCCTCGCGCAGATGCCGGCGCACGATCTGCTCCACGGTCAGGGTGTGGGCGATGCTGTCCTCGATCGGCGTGGTCGGCGGCAGGTCGACGTTGACGTAGAACAGCCGGATCGGATCGAAGGCGAAGAAGTTGAAGCGCACCGGGCCGCTGTTGAAGGCCGCGCCCAGCACGATCAGGCCCAGGGTGGCGAGGAACAGGGCGAAGGCGCCGCTCAGATACAGGGCCGGCCAACGCATGACGTGGATCAGCGCGCGGGTGTACTTGACCCGCAGCGCATGCGTCCAGCGCTCGCGCCAGGCCTGGCTGCGCGAGCGGCTGAGCGCCTTGCTGCCCATCGCGGTGACGTGCGCCGGCAGCATCCAGAAGGCCTCGATCAGGCTGACCGCGAGGCCCACGGTGACTACGAAGGGAATGACGAACATGAACTTGCCGAGGATGCCCGGCAGCAGCATCAGCGGCAGGAAGGCCGCCATGGTGGTCGACACCGCCGCCAGCACCGGCAGCCCGACCTCGCGCAGGCTTTCCACCGCCGCCTGCACGGCCTCGGTACCGCGCTGCATGCGGTAGTACATGGCCTCGACCACCACCACCGCATCGTCGACCAGCATGCCCAGCACGATCACGATGCCCAGCAGCACCGAGACGTTGAGCGAGTTGCCGGTGATGTCGAGCAGGATGAAGGTGCCCGCGATCGAGAACACCACGCCCAGCGCCACCATGGCCGAGATGCGCGAGCCCAGGAACAGCCAGCACACGCCGAGCACCAGGATCAGGCCGACCAGGGCGTTGTCCTGCATGATCGCCAGCGCGTCGCGGGTGGGGATGGACTGATCGTCGCTCAGCACCAGCGACAGGCCCGTGCCGGCGAGCACCGCATTCTTGCGCTCGACGTAGTCGCGCAGGCGGTCGACCAGCTCCAGGGTGTTGCTGCCGCCGATCTTGGTGACCGACAGCAGCACGGCCGGCTGGCCCTCGGTGCCGACCAGCTGGCGCGGCCGCTGGCTGACCCGCCGCACTTCAGCCAGCGTGTCCATCCGCACCGCGGCGCCGTTCGCCAGCGGCAGCTCGAAGCCGGCCAGGCGCTCGACATCGGGCACCGCACCGGCCACGCGCACCAGCCATTCGGCATCGCGCGCATCCTGCTTGCCGGCGAACACGTCGCGGAACCAGCCGCGCAGCGCATCGGACAGCTGCACCGCGTGGATCCCGCGCGCGGCCAGCTGCTGCGGGTCGAACTCGACGCGCAGCTCGGGTTCGCGGAAGCCCAGCGCCAGCACGCGATCAACGCCGCTGATGCGCTCGATGTCCTCGCGCACGCTGCGCGCGGCGAAGCGCAGGTGCTCGTCGTCCGCCTGGCCGCGCAGCACCACCATCGCGGTGGGGAAACCGTTGGCGGTGGTGATTTCGAGGATGTCCGGATCCAGCGCCTCCACCGGCAGCTCGGCATTGGCCTTGTTCTGGATCTCGCGGCGGACGTCGTTGACGCGCTTGTCGAAAGTGCGCTCGTCGATCTCGCGGAAGCGCACCAGGATGTTGCTCACGCCCTCGCGCGAGGAGCTGATCACCCAGCGCACGTCCTGCACGTTGCGCAGGGCGTCTTCCAGCGGATTGGTGATCTTGGCTTCAACGTCCTCGGCCGAGGCGCCGGGCAGGGCGGTACTGACGTTCAGCCAGTTGAAGTTGATCTCCGGGTCCTGCTCGCGCGGCATCGTTGCGTAAGCGATCGCGCCCATCACCAGCACCACCGCAAACGCGATGTTGACCAGCGGATGGTGGGTGATGAAGCGTTCCAGCAGCTTCATTGGCCGGCCGCCGGCAGCGCGTCACCTTCATTCAGACCCTGCTGGCCCTGGCTGACGATGCGCGTGCCGGCCGGCACCTCAAGCCGGAACGGCCGACCTTCCTGGGCATCGAAGGCGGGCACGAAGCGGGCGGTGCCGTCTTCGTCGATGAAGGCGCCCAGATGGCCGTCGCGCTTGACCATCAGCTCGGCCGGCAGCAGCAGGGCCGCGCTCGTCCACTCGACCTGTCCGGTGCTGCCGGCGGGCGCGGCCTCGGCAGTGAAGGCAAAGCGCGCGAGCCGGGTGCGGGCGCTGCGCTCCAGCAGCGGCGACAGCGCTTCCAGCCGCAGCGGATAGCGTCGGCCTGTCGACACGAAGGCGATGTCGCGGCCGTCTTCGAGCCGGCTCGCGGCCTCGGGTGCGAGCTGGGCCTCGACTTCGGGCGTAGAGGTCGAGACCAGACGCAGCAGCGGCGTGCCCGGAGTTGCCAGCGCACCGACCTGCGCCTGGCGCTCCAGCACCACGCCGGCAAACGGCGCGCGGATGCGGCATTTTTCCAGCTGTCGGGCCGCGGCATCACGCGCGGCGCGCGCCAATTCGACCTCTGCCTTTGCGGCATCGAGGCCGGTTTCCAGCGCCAGCAGCTCGTCCTCGCTGATGTGGCGCTCGGCGCGCAGGCTGCGCCCGCGCTCGGCACGCTGGGTCGCCAGCGTGAGTCGCGCCTGCGCCACCTTGAGCTGCGCCTCGGCCTGCTGCAGCTCCAGCCGCGCGTCGCGCGCGTCCAGGCGGACCAGCAGGGCGCCGGCTTCGACCTCGCGGCCGGCCTCGACGTCCACCGTGGCCACGGCAGCGGCGACCTCGGCGGCGATCAGCGCATCGTTCGGCGCCAGCACGGTGGCGCTGGCGCTCTGGCGATCCGGCAGGGCCAGGGCTTCGATCGGCTGTCGCTCGATGCGGTTGGGGGCGGGCGTCGTCGCCGGCGCGGCCTCGATCTGGGCCCGCACGGAGAACGGGATTGCTAAGGCCAGCAGGGCACAGAGAAACAGGGCAGCAGAACGGTCTGGACGGTGCATGGGACATCCTGTCAGGTTCGCACGCGATCCGGAGGGTCGAGCGTGCCTGCGCGACATTTCAGCACAGCAGGATGACGCCGGCGCGCGCGCAACTGTCACCTGTCTGTAGCCGCAGCGTTCGCTCATGCACGGGACTGATCCGCAAGACTTCGATGGCGCTGAGCGCGTGAGCGTCGCTTGTCCGAGGGGCCTTCCCGGGCCGAGTGCGTGCTGTGATGTGCAGGCTGCCGGCGAAAGTGCCGCGCCCCCGTCGGACCGAGCGCGCGCGTCGCAGCGGATCCGTGATGCAAGGGCGTGGCGCCTACGCGCTCCAGTCCTTCAGCACCAGCAGGCGCGTCTCGCTCATGTCCTCGATCGCCCAGCGCACGCCCTCGCGGCCGAGGCCGCTGGCCTTGATGCCGCCGTAGGGCATGTTGTCCATGCGGAAACTGGGCACGTCGCCGACGACGACGCCGCCAACGTCCAGCTGCTCCCAGGCGCGCAGGGCGCGCTGGATGTCGCGGGTGAACACGCCGGCCTGCAGGCCATAGCGTGAAGCGTTGACCCGTTCGAGCGCGGCATCGAAGTCGCTGAAGGGTTCGAGATACGCCACCGGCCCAAAGGCTTCCTCGCGGGCCAGTCGACAGTCGGTAGGCACGTTCTGCAGCAGGGTCGCGGCGTGCAGGTTGCCGCGACGCTCGCCGCCGGCCAGCACGCGTGCGCCGCCCGCCTTGGCTTCGTTGATCCATTCCTCGATGCGCTCGGCCGCGGCGTGATCGATCAGCGGGCCGATGAAGGTGTCTTCGTCGCGCGGATCGCCCATCTTGAGCTGCTCGACGCGGGTGATCAGCTTCTCGCGCAGCGCCGCGTACAGGCTGTCGTGCACCAGGATGCGCTGCACGCTGATGCAGCTCTGGCCGCTCTGGTAGTAGGCGCCGAAGACCAGCCGATCGACCACATGCTCCAGCGCGACGCCGGGCTCGGCGTCGACGATGCAGGCGGCGTCGCCGCCGAGTTCCAGCGTGACCTTCTTGCGGCCGGCGCGGGCCTTGAAGTCCCAGCCGATCGCGCCGCCGGTGAACGACAGCAGCTTGAAGCGCGCGTCTTCGACCAGCGGGGCTGCGTCCTCGTTGCTGCAGCACAGGATCGAAAACGCGCCGGCCGGCAGATCGGTCTCGGCGAGGATTTCGCCGAGGATCAGGGCGCCGATCGGCGTGCGCGGCGCGGGTTTGAGCACAAAGGGGCAGCCGGCGGCGATGGCCGGCGCGACCTTGTGCGCGACCAGATTGAGCGGAAAGTTGAAGGGTGTGATGAAGCTGCAGGGCCCGATCGGGGCCCGGCGGGTGAAGCCACGGTAGCCGTTGCCGCGCGCGGAGATTTCGAGGTTCAGCGTCTCGCCGCCGATCCGCACCGATTCCTCGGCGGCGATGCGGAAGGTATCGATCAGGCGGGTCACCTCGCCGCGCGAGTCCTTGATCGGCTTGCCGGCTTCGACGCAGAGGGCGAGCGCGAGTTCATCGGCGCGCTCGCGAAAGCGGCGCACGCAGTGCTCCAGCACGGCCTGTCGCTGCCAGGGTTTGAAGGCGGCCATCGCGGGCGCGGCTGCCTGCGCTGCTGCGATCGCGCGCTCGACGTCGGCGGCAGACGCCAGCGGCACGCAGGCCGCGACCTCGCCGCTGAACTTCTCCAGCACCCGGAGATCGGCGTTCGGTGATTCGGCGCGGCCGCCGAGGTAGTGCGGATAGTTCGGCTTCAGCATGGTAGGCCCCGGTCAGCGTCGCACCGAGTGTAGTGGCCGGAGGTCGCCAAGGCGAACGCGGCCTGACGAGGCTGCGAACCGGGAACCAGGTGTGCGCCTGAGGGCCGCAGTGTGCGTCTGCGGCGTCTGCAGCGATCTCAGCGCCCTCAGCGCCCGGCGCGGCATCCCCTCTCCTCAAGCAGTCTTGCGTCACCCCCGCGAAGGCGGGGGCCCGGTCAGCTGTTCGCGAACCTCTCTCGTGCGTCTGTCGGCATGCGCCACCAAAGGAGGATCGGCAGGCACCTTGCGTGCTCCACGGCGTGCATCAGCCGGGCAGCGCCTGCGCCAAGGCCAGCACATCGCTGAACACCCCGGCTGCGGTGACTTCCGCGCCCGCGCCGGGGCCGCGCAGGGTCAGCGGCGGCTGCTGCTGCAGGTCGGTGCGGATTTCCAGCACGTTTTCGCGCGGCCGCGCGCTGGCAAGCACGTCGTCCGCGCGCAGCGATGCAACGCCGACACGACCGCCGCTGGCATCGACCTCGCCAACCACGACCAGGCGCTCACCGCGTTCCAGCGCGCTGTTGATGCGCTCGCGCCAGGCCGCATCCTCGGCCGCGAGTGCCCTCAGCAAGGCTTCGCCCTGTACCCCGCGCACCTGGGTCAAGGGCTGCACGGCGATCTGCGTCGGCTCCAGCGCGAAGCCGGCTTCGCGGCCGAGGATCAGCAGCTTGCGCGCGACGTCCTGGCCGCCCAGGTCTTCTATCGGATCCGGCTCGGTGTAGCCGAGCTCGCGCGCTTCGATCACGGCTTCGGAGAAGGCCACGCCTTCGTGCAGGCGCGACAGCAGATAGGACAGCGAGCCCGACAGCAGGCCGCGGATGCCGAGCACCCGTTCGCCGCGCAGGCGCAGGTCGCGCAGCGGGCCGAGCACGGGGATGGCCGCCCCGACCGTCGTCTCATAGCGCCACGGCGTGCGCTGCGCCTGGGCCTGCAGATCGCGATAGAAGCCCAAGGGGCGTGCACCGGCGTGCTTGTTGGCCGCGGCGATGGCGATGCCGCGGCCGAGCAGGCTGGGGTAGTCGGCGGCGACTTCGTCGCTGGCGGTGCAGTCCACGGCCACCGTGCCGCAGGCCTGGCCAAGGCGGTTCCAGAGTTGGCTGACATCGCCCTCGCAACGCGGTGCGAGCAGCGCGTCCACGCCGATGGGATCGAGCCCGTGCTCGCTTTCGGCCAGGCCGCGTCGGTCATAGGCCGCGCGCAGGCGCAGGTCGATGCCGAGGCTCGAGCGCAGTATCTCGCTGCGCTCGGCGAGACGCGCCCGGAAGGCGCTGCCGACGCGGCCGCGGGCGCCGATCAGGACCAGGTCGATGCGTTTGGGGCTGGAAGCGGGCGTGCAGGCGGGCAGGGCGGACATGGCGGGTGCTGGGGGTCGGGGCGGGCGCCGAATCAAACCACACATCCATCGCGATGAAAAGATATGTTTTGTCTCATGCCGTTCCGTACGTTGGCGTGGAGTCGAGCCCATGGTGGGCCGGGGCCCACCCTATGCATAGGCTCGATAGGGTGGGCCCTGGCCCACCATGAGCTGCACGCTCGCCCCGGTGTGATGGCATCCATGCCTCGGCCCGCCGATCTCCCGAGCCTGGATCGATCCGAGTGCTGCCGCGCAGGGCGCCGGCGCAAAGGGCCGCGCGCAGACGCCTCAAGGCCGTTCTGTCACCAGCCACTCGATCAGCTGGGACAGTGCCGCCGCGCTGGCCGCATTGAAGGCCGTCACCACATCCGCGGCGTCACTCCCTCGCGCGGCGACCGAAGCCTCGAACCCGCGTTCCGCCACGATGCGCTGCTGTCGATCGACGCGCTTGGCGTGGAAGTGGATGCGCACCTGCTGCGTGTCGCGCACATATTCGAAGGCGCGCAGTTCGCCGATCAGGCGTTCGTCGCCGGCCAGCACGTCGCGCTCGCGGCCGACGCGGAGTCGGCCGTCGTCTTCGATGGCGCTGATCATGAGCCCCTGCCAGAGCGCGGGCAGGGGCGCACTCCAGCGCGCGCCGCGCAGCAGGCCGAGCTCGTCTGCGCCGGCGCGCACCACGATGCGCTCCGAATCGAGCAGGCCGGCGGCCGAGGGCGCATCGACCAGCAGCTGGCGCTCCACGTTGGGGCCTTCGTTCGCCGCGATGTCGACGCTGAGCGCGAACACCCGCGTCTCGCCCTCGCGCGCCTGCGGCAGCGCACAGGCGCCGAGTGCCAAGAGCATGAGCGTCGCGCCCATGCGCGCGAGGACAGACAGATGCTGCGGAACATAGAACGGAAAGGCACTCATCGCGGCTCGTACTCCTTGGGCTGGTCGCGGCCCAGCAGCAGGCCGGAGGCGTCGCGCTCGATGCGCTGGCTGAGCGCGGACAGTCGCGCCAGGGTCTCGCGCAGCTCGGCGAGGGTGGGCGCCAACTGCGGCAGGCCCTGCTCGCCGAAGCGATCGATCGCCGCGCGGTTGTGCTCGACCAGCTGCTGGGTGCTGTCGGCCAGTCGCCGCGTCGCTTCGAGCGTATCGCGCAGGCTGTGGATGATCGGCTCGGCATCGCTGGCGAGCAGGCCGTCGGCGCGCGCGGCGATGGAATCGAGGCGCTGCAGCAGCTGCTCCGCCTGGGCCAGCGAGGTGCGCAGCGACTGGCCGGCGGCCGAGAGGTCCTCAAGCGCCTGGCCGACCGCGTCGCCGTGTTCGGCCAGGGTCGCGCTGAGCGATTCGATATGCGCCAACGTGGCGCTGACCTTGCCGACGTTGTCCTCGCTGAGCAGGCTGGAAGCGCGGGCCATCAGCTGATTGACGTTGACCACCACGTCCTCGCCCGAGGCGAACAGCTTGGCCAGGGCCGAGTCCTCGGCAATGATTCGCGGCACTTCATCGCCGGGCGCTTCGAGGCGCGGGGCTTCAGCGCTGCCGCCGCCCAGCTGGATGATCGCGACACCGGTCAGCCCGGTGAAGGTCAGCTTGGCCGTGGTGTCGGTCTTGACCGGGGTATCGCCGCCGACGCGGATGCGCGCGATCACCTGGCTGGGGTCTGCCGGCGCCAGCTGCAGGCGCCGCACTTCGCCAACCTGGATGCCGTTGTACTGCACCGCCGAGCCGACGGTGAGGCCGGTGACGGCCTCGGCGAACAGCACGTCGTAGTAGGCCCATTCGCGGTCCAGCGAGAGCTTGCCGAGCCACAGCACGAACAGGAAGGCGAGCACGAGCACGGCCAGCGCGAAGCTGCCGATCAGCACGTGGTTGGCGCGGGTTTCCATCGGCTTCAGGTCCTCATCGTTTGCGCATGCGCGCTGCGGCCGCGCGGGCCGGTGAAGCATTCACGGATCCACGGGTGCGGGTGCGCTTCCACCACGTCGACGGTGTCCGCCACCTGCACGCGGCCGTCGGCCAGCACGGCGACGCGATCACAGATCGCGTACAGGCTGTCCATGTCGTGGGTGACCAGGAACACGCTGAAGCCAAGCGCCGCGCTGAGCGTGCGGATCAGCTCATCGAAGTCGGCCGCACCGATCGGGTCCAGGCCCGAGGTGGGCTCGTCCAGGAACAGGATCTCCGGGTCCAGCGCCAGCGCCCGCGCCAGGCCCGCGCGCTTGCGCATGCCGCCCGAGAGCTGGCTCGGGTACTTGTGCGCGGCCTCGGCCGGCAGGCCGGTGAGGCGGATCTTCAGCAGGGCGAGTTCGTCCAGCAGGTCCGCGGGCAGGTCGTAGTACTCCAGCAAGGGCACCTTGACGTTCTCGATCACGGTCAGCGAAGAGAACAGGGCGCCATCCTGGAACAGCAGGCCGAAGCGCCGCTCGTAGGGGCGCCGCGCCTCCTCGTCGAGATGGGTGGTGTCGTCGCCGAACAATCGCACGGTGCCGCCGTCAGGCTGCTTCAGGCCCACGATCGAGCGCAGCAGCACCGACTTGCCCGCGCCCGAGCCGCCGATCACGCCGAGCACCTCACCACGGTAGAGGTCGAGATCGACACCGTCATGCACGCGCTGCGCGCCGAACTGCGAGATCAGCCCGCGCACCTTGATCACCGCTTCGCGTGCAGCGGCGCTCATACGCCGAGCTCCATGAAGAACATCGCGAACAGGGCGTCGAACAGGATCACCAGGAAGATCGACTGCACCACCGACGAGGTGGTGTGGCGGCCCACGGATTCAGCGCTGCCGGCGACCTTCATGCCCTCGAGGCAGCCGACCACCGCGATCAGGAAGGCGAACACCGGCGCCTTGATCATGCCGACCCAGAAGTGGCGGATCTCGGTCATCTCGTAGAGCCGGCTGATGAACATGCCGGGGCTGATGTCGAGCGCAGCCGAGCCGACCAAGGCACCGCCCAGCAGGCCGCTCATCATGCCGATGAAGGTCAGCAGCGGCAGCATCACCAGCAGGGCCAGCAGGCGCGGCAGCACCAGCAGCTCGACCGCATCGAGGCCGAGCGCGCGGATCGCATCGAGCTCCTCGCGGCTCTTCATCGAGCCGATCTGCGCGGTGAACGCGCTGCCCGAGCGCCCGGCCAGCAGGATGGCGGTGAGCAGCACGCCGAACTCGCGCAGGAAGGAATAGGCCACCAGCTCGACGGTGAAGATCGACGCCCCGAAGTCACGCAGCACGGTGGCGCCGAGAAAAGCCACCACCGCGCCGACCAGGAAGGTCAGCAGGGCCACGATCGGCACCGCATCCAGGCCGGTCTGCTCCATGTGGAAGACCGTCGAGGTCAGGCGCAGGCGGCGGCGCCCGCCCAGCACCTTGGCGAGCGTGACCAGGGTCAGGCCGACGAAGCCCAGCAGCCCACGCGAGTCGATCCAGATGCGCTCCAGCGCCGCACCCATGCGCGCCAGCAGGGCGATGAAGCCGTGCGCGCGCGTCTTCGGCTCAGCCGGCGCACTGCGGCGCTCGATCAGCAGGCGAAGCAGATCGGCATCGGCCTTGCGCAGGCCCTGCAGCCGTTCGATCGCATCAGCGTGACCGCCGCGCGCCAGCAGGCGCAGCAGGATCAGCGCGCCGCAGGTGTCGAGGCGATGCAGGCCCGAGCAGTCGAAGCCCGTGTCCGCCGCGATGCTTCCGAGCGCCGATGCCGACTCCGCCAGCGGCCGCGCATTCGCCAGCGTCCAGTCGCCGCTGAGCGCAAGGCCGTGCGGCGTGCGCTCGATGCGGGCGGGCAGGGGTGGCGTCGAAGACATGCGGCGGAACATAGCATCGCCGCGGACGGGCCGGACTTGGCTTTGCTCAAGTCCGGCAGCGCGTGTTGAAGACCCGTGCGCAGACCAAGGCCACTTCCTGCTCCCCTCTCCCCTTGTGGGAGAGGGGCCGGGGGAGAGGGGGCAAGTTCGCGTGAGACTTGATGCCCGCGGCTGGCGATCAGCCCGGCCCCCACCAGAACCAGAGGCTCGACTCCCGGAGCCGGCCAGCGCCGATCGAGTAGTCGCCTTGTCTGGCTGGAATCCCCGCTACGCCTTTGCGCAAACGCTTCAGCCAGCGCGCGCCTGCGTTCAGCGTTGCCGACTCCAAGTCGCTGGCGACGTGCCAGTGCTCGGGTTCCGGATCATGCTGGATCACCCAGAGCTGCGGCGCGATCCACGCGGCCGACCGGTTGTTGGGAACCGCGAGTTGCTGCGGCGACGGCGAAGATAGACGAAGCCTGCAATTGCTACCGGGGTGCCCGCTCAGTGCATCAATGAGCTCGAGGAGTGAGGCGCAGCCCTCACCATCCGTCTTGAGGTGCCAGCCCGGGTAATTCTTCTGATTCTCGGTATATCGCCAAAGCGAGATCCTGCCCCGCTGTTTCCAGCCCGGCGTGGTGTTCAACACTCCACGCCCCCCGCCACCACCAGATCGTTCGCCGTCTCCAGCGCCGTGCCGATGGCGATGCCCAGTCCCTTGGCCAGCGTTGCCAGCGACATGCTGGGCGCACCCGGATGTCGACAGGCCTGCTCGGGCAGGTAGGGAATATGGATGAAGCCGCCGCGCACGCCGGGGAGCGTGCTCAGGTGATGCATCAGCGCGAAGAACACCGCGTTGCAGACATAGGTGCCGGCGGACAGCGAGAGTTCGGCTGGCACCCCATGCTGATTGAGGCTGGCGTGCAGCGCCTTCACCGGCAGGGTTGAGAAATAGGCGCTCGGTGCGCCCTCGATCAGCGCGCGGTCGATCGGTTGGGCGCCGGCGTTGTCAGCGATGCGGGCATCGGCGAGGTTGAGGGCCACGCGTTCGATCGACAGCCGTGCGCGGCCACCGGCTTGGCCGACACAGACTACCAGGCGGGGGTTCACGCGTTCGATCGCATTGATCAGCGCACGCGGGCCGTCCTCGAAGCAGACCGGCAGGGCGGCAGGCTCGACCCGATGACTGGCGATGCGCTCGCCCGAGAGTTCGTGCAGCACTTCCAGCGCGGGGTTGATGCGCTCGCCGCCGAAGGGCTCGAAGCCCGTCAGCAGCACGCGCGGCAGCCCCGCCATCAGTAGTTCGAGGCCAGCACCTGGGTGCTGACGGCGACGAAATGGAAGCTGCTGCCGGCTAGCACGAACAGATGCCAGATCCCGTGCGCATAGGGCAGGGTGTCGCGGTGGTAGAACAGGGTGCCCAGGGTGTAGGCCACACCGCCGGCCAGCAGCCAGGCGATGGTGGTGGTCGACAGCTCCTGCATCATCGGTCCGAAGGCGATCACGATCAGCCAGCCCATGGCGATGTACATCATCGTCGACAGGCGCGGGAACCGTCCGGTGAAGAACAGCTTGAAGATCACGCCGAGCACGGCCAGCACCCAGATGATGCCGAACAGGGTCCAGCCCCAACTGTCGCGCAGGCCAAGCAGGGTGAAGGGTGTGTAGGTGCCGGCGATCAGCAGGAAGATCGCGCAGTGGTCGAGCACTTTCAGGCGCTCTTTCAGACGCTCGTGGCGCGCCGCGTGGTACAGGGTCGAGGCGATGTAGAGCAGGGACAGGGTGACCACGAAGACGATCGCGGTGCCGAGCTGCCAGGCATCGCCCCAGAGCGCGGCGAGCGTGATCAGCACGGCGCCGGCAGCGGCGCTGGCGAAAGCGCCGACACCGTGGGTCAGCGCGTTGAACAGTTCTTCCCGATGGAGCGGGCTGGCGAAGTGCATGTCGTTCCTGTGCATGGTCGGCCCTGCGGCTTGGATGACAGTGGGGCGGCGCGTCCGCGCAGCGCCGCCAGTGTGGCATGCCGCAACGGCGGGTTAGCATACCCGCCGGTTCATTAATTCCGCATTCGCCCATGATTCCGATCCAGCCGGCATTCACCACCCTGCGCGTGCGCAGCCCCGACGGCGCGGAGGCCGATCTGCGCCTGGTGATGCCGCCGGACCCGGTCGCCGGTCTGTATCTGCTGCCTGCGCTGGGCGTGGGCCTCCGCCCCAACGAGGCCTTCGCTGCCGCACTCGCCGAACACGGCGTGGCGGTGGCGATCCACGAATGGCGCGGCCTCGGCGCCAGCAGCGTGCGCGCTTCGCGAGGCTGCGACTGGGGCTATCGCGAGCTGCTGGAGCAGGACATTCCTGCGGGGCTCGCCGCCGCGCAGTCGGCCCTGCCGGGGCTCGACTGGTCGATCGCCGGCCACAGCCTTGGCGGCCAGCTGGCGCTGATCTCGGCGGCGCTGCAGCCCGATCGCTTCCGGCGCGTGCACGTGCTGGCCAGCGGCCTGCCGGACTGGCGCGCGTATCCGCGCCTGCGTGGGCTCGGGATCATGGCGGCCCTGCACTTCATGCCGCTGTCGGCGATCCTGCTCGGTCATTATCCGGGTGAACGTCTGGGCTTCGCTGGCCGTGAGGCGCGTGGGCTGATCCGCGACTGGTCCTACAGCGGCCGCAGCGCGCGCTATCGCATCCGCGGCGGCAGCGTCGATCCCGAACAGGCGCTGCGCGCGTTCAAGGGCGAGGTGCAGGCTCTGCATCTCGCCTCCGACTGGCTGTGCCCGCGGCCAGCGCTGGAGGCGCTGGCGGCCAAGACTCCGCAGGCGCGCTGGCAGATCGAAACCTTGCACGATCCCGAATTCGCGCCGCGCCGTGCCGATCACTTCGGCTGGCTCAAACAGCCGACGCCGGTGGTGCGGCGGATGCTGGCGGCGTGAGCCGGGCGTCGCCGAAGCGCCGCCTGTCATAGGGTGGGCCCTGGCCCACCGTGGGCTGGATTCCTCCGTGCGGCATGGAGGATGCGCTGTGCCTTGGCGTTCGCAGCATGCGGCCGTCAGTGCGTGTCGCGAGCGTGAGGCTATGGTGGGCCAGGGCCCACCCTGTCGATGGCCATGGCATCGCGTCACAGAAGGCGGGTGTCGATGCGCGTTCAGCGGTGGCGTCGCATCGCAGTGACGCGCGCCCATGAGTCGGCGCTTCTCGCTTCGCCTCCAGCGTGAAAGACTGCGCGCCTTCCATCCTTCACTGCGCCCCTCACGCCATGCATATGTTCGGTATCGGCCTGCATATCCTGATCGCCCTGTACTTCGCTATCCACGCCATTCGCAATGGTCGCGAGCTGTACTGGCTGTTCGTGCTGTTCGCGTTTCCGCTGCTCGGCAGCCTGGTCTATGCGCTGGCGATCTGGCTGCCCGAGCTGCGCGGCAGCCGCGCCTTCCGCACGGTCAAGCGGGCGGCGGGTGATCTGATCAATCCCGGCCGCGAGCTGCGCGAAGCGCGTCAGGCGCTGGAGGCTTCGTCCACGCCGGCCAATCACCTGCGTCTGGCCGACGCCCTGCTGGGCATGGGTCAGGCTGAGAACGCGCTGGAACACTACAGCCAGGCGCGCCGCGGTATTCACGCCGACGACCCCGAGATCGAAGTGCGGCACGCGCAGGCGCTGCTGGAAGCGGGGCGGGCGGTGGAGGCGCGCGCCGTGCTGGATGCGTTGATCGAGCGCCGTCCCGATTTCCGCTCGGCGCGCGGACATCTGGTCTATGCGCGTGCCGTGGCGGCTGTCGGCGATCGCGTCCGCGCCCGCGAGGAGTTCGATGCGGTGATCCAGGGTTTCGCCGGGCTTGAGGCTCGCGCGCGCTATGCCGAGACCTTGCTGGAGTGGGGCGAGACTGGCGATGCCGCGGGTGTTGCTGCAGAGGGCTTGCGCCTTGCTGAGCGCATGCCGGCGCACTCTCGCGAGTTGAATGCCGAGTGGTTGCGACGTTTGAAGATGGTCGCGGCGCGAACGCGGGCGGGTTGATCGCGCAAAGATCCGTGTCCACCGCCGCGGCGATCGGAAGTGGGGCGCATAGGGTGGGCCTCGGCCCACCATGAGATCGATTGCGCCGCGTGGCCTGGATATGCGCAAGGCCTTGCGCTCTCGCAGCATCGAAGCTCGCCACCTCATGAGTCTCGCGAGCATTCGGCTACGGTGGGCCAGGGCCCACCCTATAGCTGCTGCTGGACCTCTCGATGCCAGTCGGCAAGCGCATCGAACAGGGCGAGGGCTGCCGGATCGGCGGCATGCTGGACCCGCAGCTGCGCGAGCAGGGCGGGATAGTTCTCGAGGTCGTACTCCGACAGCCCGGACTCCGGCGCGAGGCGCTGCTGCAGGTAGTCGCGCCAGCGCGATTGTTCGTCCAATGACAGTGTCTGCGGCCAGTTGCGCGCGCGGTAGCGGAACAGCAGCGCCTGCAGGCGCGGATCTCGAAGGCGCGGCTCGAATGCCGCGAGGTTCTCCGGTCGGCTGCGGCGCAGGCTCTCGAACTGGGCGCGGTCGGCATCCGGCAGGAAGCCGGCGTACAGCGCGCCGTCGGCGTCTTCGCTCTCGAAACTGCGCCCGTGGGCGAACACTGCACGCACCTTGTCGGCGAGGCCTGGCGTACCTTGCAGCAGCGCATGGGTCTGCAGCGCGCGTTCGCGGTCTAGCTTGAGCCTTGCGAGTTCCGCCTCGCTGACGTGGCGCAGCTCGATCAAGGCTGGGCAGCGGTTCGGGTGGATCTCCTTGAGCGCCACCCGCTGCTCGCCCTCGGGCAGGTCGGCCTGGGCGACATAGAGCCGATCGGCGATCTCGTCGGGTGCGAGTTCCAGCAGCGACTGCGGGTCGCTGCCCAGATCAAAGGCGATGATCCGCCCCGGCACGACCGGATGCTCGGCGATCGGCGCGACGATCGCGGCACAGCCATGTTCGGCACTGAACATGCCGGACACATGCAGTACCGGCGTCATGCTGGCCACGTCCAGCAGGCCGAGCGCGCGCTGCTTCTTGCGGAAACCGTAGTAGTAGTCCCACATCCGCGGCTGGGCGCGGCGGAACACGCGGGCCAGGTCGATCAGGGCCTCGACGTCGGACAGCGCGTCATGCGCGCGGCTGTGGCCGCAGCCGTTGGCGCGGGCCAGATGCTCCAGCTTGAAGCTGGGCAGGCCGTCCTCGCGCTTGGGCCATTCGATGCCTTCAGGCCGCAGCGCGTACAGCAGGCGGGCGAGGTCGAGCAGGTCCCAGCGCGAGTTGCCGCGCGCGTATTCGCGCTGGTAAGGGTCGAAGAAGTTGCGGTACAGCGCGTGCCGGATGTGTTCGTCATCAAAGCGCAGGCTGTTGTAGCCGACGGCACAGGTGCCCGGCTGCGCCAGGGCCTCGTTCACGCGGGCAAGGAACTCGGGCTCGATCAGGCCTTCGCTGCGCGCGCGCTGTGGGGTGATGCCGGTGATCAGCGTGGCCTCGGGCGAAGGCAGAAGGTCCAGCGCCGGCTGGCAGAACAGCATCAGCGGCTCATCGACGATCTCAAGCTCGGCATTGGTGCGGATGCCGGCGAACTGCGCGATCCGGCTGGTGCGCGGGCTGCGGCCGAAGGTTTCGAGGTCGAACCAGAGGAAGGTGTCTTTCATCAGGCGATGGGATTCGGGATTGGGGATTCGGGATTCGCGTAGCGCTTCGCTGACTTCCCGAGAGGGGTGTCATCCCCTGGATTTTTTCGACTGGGAGCGGGACGACTGCGAGGGCGGATGCCCCATCAGTTGGCTAGAAGATCCAGGCGAACGCGAACAGGCCGATCATCATGAACGCGATGGCGACCTTGAGCACGGCGCCAACCACGAAGCCGATCCAGGCGCCGACGCCGACGTGGGTGGCGCGCTTGAGCGTGCTGCCGGCGATCAGCTCGCCGAGCAGGGCGCCGAGGAAGGGGCCAAGCAGCAGGCCGAAGATGCCGAAGAACAGTCCCGTCACGGTGCCGACCGCTGCGCCGACCAGGGCCCACACGCTGGCGCCGACACGCTTGGCGCCCAGCAGCCCGGCGACGAAGTCGGCGAGCAGGGCCAGGCCGGTCAGCACCGCGAGCGCGGCGATCCAGCCCCAGCCGACCTGCTCGAAATCGCCGACCCAGGCCGAGAGGATCATGCCGCCCAGCATCAGCGGAATCCCCGGCAGCGCCGGCAGGATCGTGCCGGCCAGGCCGACCAGGATCAGCAGCACGGCCAGCACGTGCAGCAGGATCGGCAGCCAGTTCGCGTAGTCCATGCGGCGTGTTCCAAGTGGGGTGAGTGCCGAAGGATGGGTGCGCATGCCGCGCGTGACAACGCCTGTCGCCGACCAGCAGTCTTCACACGCCTGTTACACTTCGTGACCGCCGGGGGTGCCGGCATCTACTGGAGTACACGCATGGATCCGAACCAGAACCCTCCGCCCAACCCTTATGCCGCGCCGCACGCTGCTGTGTCGGACGCATCGGCCGTCGCCGGTGAGCTGGCTTCGCCGTGGCTGCGCCTGGGTGGCGCGATCATCGACGGCCTGATCCTGATGGTCCTGGTCCTGCCGGTGTACTTCATTCTGTTCTGGGGCGCGATTTCCAGCGGTGATCAGCCGGGTCTGCTGGCCAGCATCGGCTTCACTGTGTTTGGCTTCATTGTGTTCGTGGCCGTGCAGGGCTACTTCCTGAACCAGTCCGGCCAGACCATCGCCAAGAAGCTGCTGAAGATGAAAATCGTCGACGAGAACGGCAACAAGCCGGAGTTCGTCAAGCTGATCGGACTGCGCTACGGCGTCGTCCAGTTCGCGCAGCTGGTGCCCTTTCTTGGAGCCATCTACGCGCTGGTCGACGCGCTCTTCATCTTCCGCGAAGACCGCCGCCGCATCTCCGACCTGCTGGCCGGCACCCGCGTGGTGATGGCCGAGTAAGTCGGCAGCGTCACCGGCAACATCACGGAAGGCGGCGTCCGCAGGGCGCCGCCTTCTGCGTTTCCGGGGCAGGGCCGAAGCGGTCTTCGAGCCTGCGGAGCCGGCTGCGCTTGATCTTCCGCGCTGCCTGTGCGTTATTGCATCGCAGCATGCGCGGTTCGGCTCGGGGGAGTCGCGGCGCATGCCGGGCCGGCGAGCTGCGTCGCTGCCCGTCGAGCCTTGAGGGGGCGCTACGCGTGACAACCGCGTTCTATGACGAGATGCATCTGTCGGCCGGACAGCCCGAGGCGGTCAGGCCGCACTATCGACCTTTCCACGACTGGCTGCAGGGCACGCCCGAGCCGCGCATCGCGCAGAAGCGGCGCGAGGCCGAGCTGGCCTTTCACCGGGTCGGAATCACCTTCACTGTCTATGGCGAGAAGTCCGGCACCGAGCGGCTGATTCCCTTCGACCTGATTCCGCGCATCATCCCGGCCCACGAGTGGGCCACCCTGGATGCCGGCCTGCGCCAGCGCGTGCGTGCGCTGAATGCCTTCCTCGCCGATGTCTACGGTGCGCAGCGCATCGTCGAGACCGGGGTGATTCCGCGCGAGCTGGTGCTGTTCAACACCCAGTACCGGCCGGAGATGCGCGGCCTGACGCTGCCCGGCGGCATCTACGCGCATATCGCCGGTATCGACGTGGTGCGCGCGGGTGACGGCGAGTTCTACGTGCTGGAAGACAACCTGCGCGTGCCCTCGGGCGTGTCCTACATGCTCGAGAACCGCAAGATGATGATGCGGCTGTTCCCGGAGCTGTTCGCGCGCCAGAGCGTGGCGCCGGTGGACGACTATCCGGACGCCCTGCTCGACATCCTGCGCTCGGTGGCGCCGGCGGGCAGCGAGGAGCCCACCGTCGCCGTGCTGACGCCCGGCGCCTACAACTCGGCCTACTACGAGCATGCCTTCCTGGCCCAGCAGATGGGCGTCGAGCTGGTCGAGGGCCAGGACCTGATCGTCCGCGACGACACCGTCTACATGCGCACCACCCGCGGCCCGCAGCGGGTGCACGTGCTGTATCGGCGCATCGACGACGACTTCCTCGACCCCGAAGTGTTCCGCGCCGATTCAATGCTCGGCGTCCCGGGCCTGATGCGCGCCTACCGGGCCGGCCGGGTCAATCTTGCGAACGCCATCGGCACCGGCGTGGCTGACGACAAGTCGATCTATCCCTATGTGCCGGACATGATCCGCTTCTATCTGGACGAGGCGCCGATCCTCAACAACGTGCCGACCTGGAAGCTGCGCGAGCCGGAGGCGCTGAAGTACGCGCTGGATCATCTCGACGAGCTGGTGGTCAAGGAGACCCAGGGCGCGGGCGGCTACGGCATGCTGATCGGCCCAGCCTCGACGCGCGCCGAGATCGAGGAGTTCCGCCAGCGCATCCTCGCCAACCCGGCCGGCTACATCGCGCAGCCGACGCTGGCGCTGTCGACCTGCCCGACCTTCGTTGCTGCCGGCATCGCGCCGCGCCACGTTGATCTGCGGCCCTATGTGCTGTCGGGCGAAGAGGTGCGGATCGTGCCCGGCGGGCTCACCCGCGTCGCCCTGCGTGAGGGCTCGCTGGTGGTCAACAGCTCGCAGGGCGGCGGCACCAAGGATACCTGGGTACTGGAGGAGGACGCCTGATGCTCTGCCGCACCGCCAGCGACCTGCTGTGGATGGCGCGCCACATTGAACGCGTCGACAACTGCGCCCGCCTGATCGACTACGCGCACCGCGTGGCCCTGCTGCCTGATCGGCTGGAGAAGGGCAGGGCGCTGACCGAATCCTGGGGCGCTGCGCTGGGCGCGCTTGGGCTGGAAGCCGACTACGCCCGGTGCCATGGCCGCCTGGATGAGCATTCGGTGCTGCAGTACCTGATCTTCGACGCCGACAACCCGAGCTCGATCTACGCCTGCCTGCATGCCGCCCGTGAGTCCGGCCGCGCCCAGCGCGGCGCGATCAGCGCCGAGATGTACGAAGACTTGAATTCCAGCTGGATGCGCGTGCGCGACCTCGACTGGGACCAGCTCAACAGCGAGGGGCTGTCGCAGTTCCTCGACTGGGTGAAGCGGCGCTCGGCGGCCTTCCGCGGCATCACGCTGGGCACGCTCGTTCGCGACGAGGCCTACACCTTCCTTCAGCTCGGCACCTTTCTGGAGCGCGGCGACAACACCCTGCGCCTGCTCGACATGTATTTCGGCGAGACCCGCCAACGGCCCGAGCAGGAAGCACGAAGCGCGGTCGAGTACTACCGCCTCTCGGCCCTGCTGCAGGCGATCTCCGCCTTCGAGACCTACCGCAAGATCTATCGCGACACGGTCACGCCCGCACGCGTTGCCGAGCTGCTGGTGCTGCGCGCCGACATGCCGCGCTCACTTGCGGCGTGTACGGCGGCGATCCACCGCAGCGTGGAAAGCCTGGCCGGTGGCCGCCGGCTGGAGGTGCTGCGCCAGTGCGGCGCGCTGGCCTCGGAACTGCGCTACGCGCGCATGGAGTCCCTGCTGGCACCCGGCACCAGCGCCTTCCTGAAATCGGTGATGGCGCGGCTGTATGCGATCTCCGACGGCATCTTCCGCGAATTCATGCTGTCCACCGACCTGGTGTCGGCATGACCCCCCGCTTCGCTGCAGCTATCCTCATGCGCCCCGCTGCGCGCCCCACGACATGACCTACTGCCTCGGCATGAATCTCGACGCCGGCCTCGTGCTGGTGTCCGACTCGCGCACCAATGCGGGTGTCGACAACGTCGGCCGCTTCGAAAAGATGCGCCTGTTCGTCCGCGAGGGTGACCGCGTGGTGGTGACGCTGTCGGCGGGCAACCTGTCGGTCACCCAGAACGTGCTGAGCCTGATGGAGCAGCGCGCCCGCGGCGGCGGCGAACACAGCCTGTGGATGGCCGAGTCGATGTACGACATCGCCTGCCTGCTGGGCGAGGCGATGCGCGAAGTGCAGCGTCGCGACGGCGACTACCTCCGCAAACACAACATCGAGGCCTCGGCCAGCTTCATCCTGGCCGGGCAGATCCGCGGCGAATCGCCGCGCATGTTTCTAGTCTATACCGAAGGCAATTTCATCGAGACCTCGCACGACACGCCCTTCTTCCAGATCGGCGAGATCAAGTACGGCAAGCCCATCCTCGACCGCGTCATCGAGCCCTCGACCGCGCTCGAAGACGCGGTGAAGTGCGCGCTGATCTCCTTCGACAGCACCATGCGCAGCAACATCTCGGTCGGCCCGCCGCTGGATGTGCTGCTGTACGAGCGCGACAGCCTCAAGCTCGGCCAGCAGAAGCGGCTGGATGAAGGCGACCCCTATCTGCAGCGCATCCGCCAGCAGTGGGGTGAGGGGCTGCGGCGGGTCTTCGTCGAACTCGAAGGACCAGAGTGGGGCGATCCGCCGTGAGCGGCCTCGTCCGTCAGTAAGCAGCGGCTACAGACCTCCCGCTCAGAGCACCCGCCAAAGCAGCCAGAGCGGCACGCCGAGGTAGTGGGTGGCGCGCAGGCTCCATTCGACGACATGGCGCAGCGCGCTGGGCCGAAGGTCTTCGCTGCATGCGGACTCCGCCGGCGCTTCCTGCCTGCGTAGCCCATGCCTCAGACCCAGCAGCGCGATCGCGACGAGCTCGACCATCGTGCGCAGTGCGGCTGCGAACAGCGTCAGGCCCACGATCCACGACGCCCACCACAGCAGCAGCCCGCGCAGCCAGGCGGTGAAGCCGAAAGTCAGCCATTCGCCGAAGGGGCCGCCGAAGGCGATCACCTGATGCAGGTGGAAGGCGATCAGCGCCGGCAGCAGTGGGAACAGGCCGAGCTTCAGCCAGGCGGTGTCCAGCCAGGCGTGGCGGCCGCGCAGCCGACGTTCGGCCCAGGTCGAGAGCAGTGGCGCGCGCGCGCTTGGTTGCTGCAGCGCCCCACCGGGCTGCGCCTGCGCCAACGCGGCCCGCAGCGCCGCAGGCTGCGCCAGTGCGAGCGCGATCGATTCTCCGCTGTGGGTTCGCAGTTGCAGCCCCGGTGCAGGTGCGGGCAGTCGCCACAGGCCGGCGCTGTCCAGCGCAGCCAGCGGCAGCTCGAAGGCGCGAGCGGAGGTCTGGACGTGCAGCTGATCCGCCAGCAGCCAGGCACGGCCGCTGAAGGCGCGCTGCAGCGCCCAGGCGGCGATGGCCGGTGCTGCGACCGTCAGTGCGAAGCGCTCGATCTGCGCCAGCGAGTTCACCTGCAGGCCGTCGATCATCAGCATGCGCAGCGCGATCCAGGTCAGTCCCGCAGCGGCGCAGGCCTGCAGCGCCACCGTAGCGATGCGTACCGCTGGCGGCATCACAGACACCGGCAGGCCGGCAGCGCCCTCCGTAAGCTGAGCCTGGAGCGCAGCGCGCTCCGAATGCGGCCAGCGCGCGGCCAGCGCTTTCCACAGCGCGTGCAGGCTCAGCGCCAGCAGGAACAGCAGGGCGGCGCGACCCACCCAGTCGCCCAGCCGCAGCATCAGGGTGGGCGGCGGGTCGTGCGCGGCGATCTCGCCGACGAGCACCGCGGCCGCGTCCATCTCGCTGCGGGCGAGGATCTCGCCGTGCGCGTCGATCACCGCGCTGATGCCGTTGGTGGTCACGCGCAGCTGCGGCAGTCGCGTTTCGATGCTGCGGAAGCTCGCCACCGCCAGATGCAGCTCGGCCCCCTGCTGCCACTGCGTGAACCAGGCATCGTTCGACAGGCCGACGATGGCCTGCGCGCCCAGCCGCGCCCCGTCAATGGCCAGCTGCGGGTGCACGGCATCAAGGCAGATCATCGGCAGCACGTTGACCTCGCGGCCGTCCGGTGTGCGCAGCGGCATCACCCGCGGGCCGTGGCCCGGCAGCCAGGTGCCGGCCCAGGGCAGGGCGCTGCGCAGGCCTTCGCTGTCGAGCCAGGCCGGCACGTGTTCGGTCAGCGGAAACGGATGGGTCTTGCGGTAGTAGCCGAGCAGCCCGCGCGCCGGGTCGAGAAAGGCTGCGGCGTTGTACTCGCCGGCACCATCGACATCGTAGGTGCCCAGCACCAGCGGCACGCCGCGGCTGCGCGCGAAGGCTTCGATCTCACCATCCAGCTCGGCGCCGTCGGCGCTGCGCGGATGTCCGAACGGCGTGGGGTAGACCGTCTCCGACCACAGCAGGGCCTCTGCGCCCTGCGTGTCGATGGCTTGATCGGATAGCGCGAAATGCGTGTCCAGCACGCGCCGCACCACCGCATAGGCGCCGACCTCCCGACGCAGGTCCTCGTAGCCGACGATGTTGGACTGCACGAGGGCGACGCGCAGCCGCGCGGCCTCGGGCGCGGGCTGCAGCGCGGCATCGTTGAGACGCCACAGCCCATAAACGGCGATCAGCAGCGGCAGCGCAAGCGCGAAGGCCAGCGGCGCGCGCCATGCCCGCGCGGGCTGGCGGCGACGCAGCGCCAGCGTCACTGCAAGCAAGGCCTCGTTGATCAGCAGCAGCACAAAGGTGAGGCCGGCCGCGCCCCACAGGTCCGCGGATTGCCTGAGCAGGCCGGCCGCGTGCAGGCCGTGGCCCAGGGTGTCGCCGAGCAGCTTCGGCAGCAGCGTTTCGCAGCCGACCCAGGCCGCGGCCGCCGCCAGCGCGGTGACGCCGTGCCCGTAGTGCCTGCGCACCAGCACGCGCACGCCCGCATAGGCGAGAAACTGTGGCTGCAGCAGCGGTGCGGCGATCGCCAGCAGGGCAAGTGCACCGAGCATGCCGGCGCCGGTGTAGCTGGCGATGGCGGCGGCGAACCAGTGCAGCACCGCCAGCACGAAGCCCGCCGACATCAGCGCGGCGAGCAGCAGGGCGCGCGCGAGCGAGCGGCCGTGGTGCACGGCCCACAGCCAGGGCAGCAGGGCGACGAAGCCCAGCGGCCAGGCCAGCCCGCCGCGTGCGTAGAGGCCGAACAGCAGGGCGCTCAGAGCAAGCGCCGCGAGGATCTTCAGGGCACGGGGCTGCGCGGGCGTGGAGCGCGAATCCGATGTGTCAGTCATCGGAGCGGACAGGGCTGGTGTGCAGAGTCAATGCGAGGTGGGGCATCGATGGTGCGTGAGGCGGGAGCGTGGTGGGTGCACTGCGCTTACCCACCCTACGCGGACTTGCGCTGCAGGAGGATCGAAGGCATTGCGTCCTTCACGGGGCTGGCGAACAGGGCTCGGCGAGTCCGATCGGTGATCGTGTCTTGCGTGATTCGACGATGGCTCGCTTCGCGTTGTTCTCTGAGGCTGGCGAACAGGGCTTGTTGAATTCGATGGATGCACGGCGTCCTTCGTAGTTGTAGGGCGGATAAGCGCAGCGCATCCGCCATCGTCCCGCCCCGGTGGTCGCTAGCCCAGGCTTCGGCTGCAGCAATCGCCATGGCAGATGCGAGTGCATAGGGCGAGGCAACGTCGAGAGAATGCCCGCATCGTGCAGGTCCAGGGCAACGATCCACGCAGCCTCAACCCTGCGGCGGCTCGGGCAGCGGGATCGGCTCGATCGGCAGGCCGGGCGGGGCCATCTCGGGCGGCACCAGGCGATCATCGGGCATCGCGATCGGCCGCCCGTCGGCATCGAACCACTGGTGATCCGGCGAGAACATCAGCACCGCCGGCAGCATTTCGCCTTCGTCGGTGACCTGGTAATGCCGTACATAGCCAGGCGGCAGCGCGAAGTCTTCCGGCACCGCAAGGCCGGGCATCAGCGGCACCGTGCCCGGTGGGTTGAAAGCCCCCATACCTTCGCGGATGCCCGCCTCATGCAGGCCGCGGATCACCTCGGCCATGGTGGGTTCGGGGTCGCCTGGGCGGATGTATGCAGCCAAGTCGTTCGGGTCCAGGCTGGGCAGCTCGAAGTCGGCGCGCTCGGCCACGGTCGTCGGTGTCTCGGTCTGAGGCACAGGCCGCGCGCTGGCCACTGGCTTCGGCTTCACTGGCGCAGGTTGTGCGTCGACCGCCGGAGCTGCTTGCGCAGAGGTGCGCGTCGCCATGCCGGCATCGGGGCTGCCCGGCTCGCCGGGCGAGACGGGCAGCAGCAGATAGACCACCGCGGACAGACTGACCAGCCCTGCCACCAGCAACCAGAGTCGCTGGCGGCGAAGGCCGGCAGGCGCTCGCTCGACCACGCGCAGGCCGCAGGGGGTTTGCCCCTGCGGCTGCGCGTGCAGTCCTTCGGGCGGATGCGAGGACATCAGCTTGCGTGCGATCGCTCAGGCCTGCCGCCGATCAGTTCGGCGTGGCAGGGTTGAACTCCGACAGCGCCCAGCCCATGCGCTCATGGCCGAGCTGGTTCCAGATCGGGCTGCGGCCATTGGTGAAGCTGGTGTAGCGCGCCGCACCCGTGCCGGTGCTGCCGCCCCACAGGCCGGCGCTGACGGTGCCGCCAGTGTAGGTCGGGTGCACGTCGTCCGACTGGATGTAGTCGTAGCTGGTCTGCGCCGACACGAAATGGGTGTTGGCATCGCGCAGGGTCGAGCGCAGGGTCACCGCGATGCGGTTGACGTAAGCCGACTCCGTATCGCCCGGCACGAAGCGCAGCGCCTGCGAATCAACGATGCCATCGCCATTGGTGTCGTAATCCGCGCCCATGTACTGGGCGAAGCTGTCGGCACACTTGAAGCCCTTCTGGCGGGCGTACTCGCACATCCAGTAGTTCATGCGGGCGATCGCCGGCAGGAAGCGGTCGCGCATGTTCACCGTCTGGCCGGTGCTGGCATCGCGGCAGCTGCTCTGCACGTTGTCGGCGTTGTAGCCGGGGTAGTACAGGTTGCTGATCACCTTCAGCCGGGTGTTCGGATGGGCGTTGGCATTGATGTAGTCCATCGCCGCGGCCACATAGGTCTTGCAGGAGTTCACCGCCGCTTCCAGCCCGCTGTAGTTACAGGTGCCGCTCTGCGACTTGAAGGCCGAGCGCGCCTGCAGGCCGTCGTTGCCGCACATCTCGAAGGTCACCACCCGCGTGGACGCCGCCTGCATGTAGCTGCGCTCGGCGACGATCTTGTTCTCGTACACATCGCGCGCCACCGCGCCGGACTTGGTGCGGCGGATGTTCTCGATGTCAGCGTTCCAGCGCGCCGCCAGGTACTCGGACTCGACGGTCGGCGCGGCATAGCGCGCGGCGTTGCTGATCGAGCCGTTGTAGCCGGCGTAGATGGAATCGCCGTAGGCGACCACGCGGTACTTCGCGGTGGTGCCGGAGCGGTCGACCGTCCAGGACACGTTCTGGTTCAGGGTGCTGGCGTGCAGGCCGGCGCTGCAGGCGAGCAGGGCAAGGCCGGGCAGCAGGCGACGCGCGGTGCTGCGGAAGCGGATCTTCATGGTGTTCCCCTCGGATGATGGTGTGCGACGCAGGGGTGCAAAGCCCCCGCATGTGTTCACTCGACCAACAGTTGGCATGGCGCCCGTTGCAGGCGTTCCCCCCGATGCCGGGCCGTACGCTAGCGTCGGGTTGCGATGAACGTCAACGAATTCCCATGATGCAGCGCACAGTGTTTCGCCCCGCGTCACGCGTGCTGCGCTGCGATGTGTACTGCAATGCCGCAAAGCATTTCGCCGGAGACAGTAGAGAGGCGCTCTGTTGAGGCCGCATGGCGGCGGAATGACGGCAGCGCGCTGCAGCAGAGTCGACGGTCGCGTGCTGCATCCCGTTGGCTCCACCACGAGGATTCGCGGAATGCTGGACTGGCCGACATGCGAGCGAATGCGCAAAGCTGAGCGCAAACCCACCCGGATCGCCCGCGTGCCAGCCCCGAATCGCCCGCTGCCTGCAGCCGAGTACACCCTGAGGCCCATCGGTGCGGCGGACAGCGAACTCGCCTACACGATCACCCGCGAGGCCATGCGCGAGTACGTCGAACAGACCTGGGGTCCGTGGATCGAAGCCGATCAGCGCGAACGCCACGCGCAGGCCTTCCGCCCCGGCACGCAGGACTTCATCGTCGTGCGCGACGAAGTGCTGGGCGTGCGCCACATCGAATGGCGCCAGACCCACCTCTACCTCGCCCGCCTCTACCTGCGCCCCGCAGCCCAGGGCCGCGGCCTCGGCGCGGCCGTCCTCCGCGACCTGCAGCAGCAGGCCCGCGCGGTGGGCCGCAGCATCGAGCTGCAGGTGCTGAAGGTGAACACCGGTGCGCAGCGCTTTTATGCGAGGCACGGATTCCAGCAGGTGGGCGAACGCGAGCGGCATTGGCTGCTGCGCGGCGGCTGAAGGGCGGTCGTCGCTCGAATCACCGAGTGTTGCCCGAGCGCCGCGCCAACCGTAGGAGTCGAGCCCGACACGATAGCCGGGATGGCGCTTGAACTGCCGACGGCAGGCGAGCTGCATGCGGCTTGAACATCCGGATCAACGATGCCACGATCGCGCAGGCCGGTGCACAGGCTGCCACATTAGGCCGACGTGATAGGCGGAAAGGCCTGCGAAAGTGGTTGATTGTGAAAGGGTAATTTTGAAGCCCGCCCGCGTCGCTCCAGATTATGCGGCGGTGTTATCACGACGGTTTCCGTCTAATAGTAGTTAGGCCCCGCAAGGAACTGCATCGCATGGACAAGAATAACTTCCTTATCGATCTCTCCGAGAGTGACCACACAGATCACGGCCGCGTTGATTTTGTGGCGCAGCCACAACAGCAACAGGTCTTCTCTGCTATTTGGGCGCTTGAAAGCCAAGTCAATAACGGTGGCTTTGAGAGCTTCTTCGAGTACGAAGATCCTGCCTTAGTCGCGTTTACACCAGAAGCGCTGCAAGTAATTGGCGCAGTGAACTGCGCGGACATAGTACGTCGCGCCAACTCTGCGACTCCCGACCAACTGGATGACCTTGACTCTGAGTTCTATACATACCCAGACAATTTGACTGACTTGCTTTACGAGTATGTGTCGGCAAATCCAGGTACATTCGGCCTCGCGTCGGGCGGGGCCTAACAATTCATTCAAGCCGACGCCGCTTCGCGGCGCGGCTTAATTCAGGTGTTAGGTGTCATGACACGCTTCCTCACGTTCGGAACGGTCCTTCTTCTCATGCTG
>VFQR01000288.1_pt1 | contig 88840 bp, 93 predicted proteins | sample 3512321 | NCBI WGS metagenome assembly VFQR01 (sample SAMN10412374, study PRJNA504923) | tailings metagenome | isolation source: Relicate 3 Philex TSF1 revegetated site | place: Philippines: Tuba, Benguet | collected 2017-08-29 | reverse complement strand
CGTGAGGGAAAGGTGAAAAGTACCCCGGGAGGGGAGTGAAATAGTACCTGAAACCACGTGCCTACAAGCGGTTGGAGCTCCCTCCGGGGGGTGACAGCGTGCTTTTTGCATAACGAGCCTGCGAGTTACTCGTGTCCGGCGAGGTTAAGGAAACGGAGCCGTAGCGAAAGCGAGTCTGAATAGGGCGATTCAGTCGGACGCGGTAGACCCGAAACCGAGTGATCTATCCATGGGCAGGTTGAAGCGGGGGTAAGACCTCGTGGAGGACCGAACCCACGTCGGTTGAAAACGGCGGGGATGACCTGTGGATCGGAGTGAAAGGCTAATCAAACTCGGTGATATCTGGTTCTCTCCGAAATATATTTTGGTATAGCCTCCTGCGTTCAGTCGTGGTTGTAAAGCACTGTTTGGCCTAGGGGCCCTACCAGGTTACCGAAGTCAGATAAACTCTGAATGCCATGACTCTAGAGCAGGGGAGTCAGACTGCGGGGGATAAGCTTCGTAGTCGAGAGGGAAACAGCCCAGACCACCAGCTAAGGGCCCCAAGCGCCGGCTAAGTGGAAAACGTTGTGCGAGTGCACAGACAACCAGGATGTTGGCTTAGAGGCAGCCATTCGTCTAAGGAGTGCGTAATAGCTCACTGGTCAAGTGCTCGTGCGCGGATAATGTAACGGGGCTCAAGCCGGCCCCCGAAGCTGTGGACTTCATCTTCGGATGGAGTGGTAGGAGAGCGTTCTTCGTGCAGTGAAGCGGCAGCGGCAAGCTCCCGTGGAGCGCGGAGAAGTGAGAATGCAGGCATAAGTAACGAAAGAGGAGTGAGAAACTCCTCCACCGGATGCCCAAGGTTTCCTGAGTAAAGCTAATCTGCTCAGGGTTAGTCGGGACCTAAGCCGAGGCCGACAGGCGTAGGCGATGGATAACAGGTTGATATTCCTGTACCGCGTCTTCCGCGCTATTACCGATGGGGGGACGGGGAAGGATAGGCGAACCGTGGCGATGGTCGTCCACGGACAACCCGGTAGGAGGGAGCTCAGGAAAATCCGGGCTCCACATACTCCGAGAGGGGATGTCGGTCGGCGTAAGCCGGCAAGTCGTCGAGTCCATGCCTCCGAGAAAAGCCTCTAGGGAGTGGGAACGCGCCCGTACCAAAACCGACACAGGTGGGCAGGTAGAGCATACCGAGGTGATCGAGATAACCCTCGTTAAGGAACTCGGCAAAATTGTCCCGTAACTTCGGGAGAAGGGACGCCCCGGTAGAGTGAAGGCCCTTGCGGCTGGAGCTCGAGGGGGCCGCAGAGAATTGGCCCAACCGACTGTTTACCAAAAACACAGGTCTCTGCGAAGTCGAAAGACGACGTATAGGGGCTGACGCCTGCCCGGTGCCGGAAGGTCAAGTGGAGAGGTTAGCTTCGGCGAAGCTTTGAAACCAAGCCCCGGTAAACGGCGGCCGTAACTATAACGGTCCTAAGGTAGCGAAATTCCTTGTCGGGTAAGTTCCGACCTGCACGAATGGCGTAACGAGTTGGGCGCTGTCTCAACGAGGGACTCGGTGAAATTGTAGTATCGGTGAAGATGCCGATTACCCGCCACAAGACGGAAAGACCCCGTGAACCTTTACTGCAGCTTGATATTGGTGTTTGGGACATCCTGTCCAGGATAGGTGGGAGGCTGTGAGACGGTGGCGTCAGCTGCCGTGGAGCCACCCTTGGGATACCACCCTGGATGTTCTGAGCATCTAACGGGAGGCCGTGATCCGGCTCTCGAACAGTGTCAGGTGGGCAGTTTGACTGGGGCGGTCGCCTCCCAAATTGTAACGGAGGCGCGCAAAGGTTCCCTCAGCACGGTTGGAAATCGTGCGTAGAGTGTAAAGGCATAAGGGAGCTTGACTGCGAGACTGACAGGTCGAGCAGGTACGAAAGTAGGCCTTAGTGATCCGGCGGTAGAGAGTGGAATTGCCGTCGCTCAACGGATAAAAGGTACTCCGGGGATAACAGGCTTATCCTCCCCAAGAGTCCACATCGACGGGAGGGTTTGGCACCTCGATGTCGGCTCGTCGCATCCTGGGGCTGGAGTTGGTCCCAAGGGTTGGGCTGTTCGCCCATTAAAGCGGTACGCGAGCTGGGTTCAGAACGTCGTGAGACAGTTCGGTCCCTATCTGTGGTGGGCGTTGGAGATTTGAGAGGAGTCGTCCCTAGTACGAGAGGACCGGGATGAACAGACCTCTGGTGTATCAGTTGTCGTGCCAACGGCACTGCTGACTAGCTACGTCTGGACGGGATAACCGCTGAAAGCATCTAAGCGGGAAGCCCACCTCAAGATGAGATCTCCCACCCCTTCGAGGGGGTAAGGCTCCAGGTAGACCACCTGGTTGATAGGCGGGATGTGTAAGCGCAGTAATGCGTTCAGCAGACCCGTACTAATCCGCCGAGGGCTTGACCAACTACACCTTTTGGAGCACGCCTTGTTGCCGCTATGCAGTCTTGAGGGTACGTCCCTCGAGCATTTCCGGTGGTCTTAGCGAGGGGGAAACACCTCTTCCCATTCCGAACAGAGCCGTTAAGCCCCTCCGCGCCGATGGTACTCCGAGTGAAGACTCGCGGGAGAGTAGGTCGCCGCCGGGATTAGTTCAGCAACACGAGTCGAGCCGCACATGCGTATGCAGTGCGGCTCGAGTCGTTTGTGGGCGGGTGCCGGCCCTCGGCGGGCCGGCGTGCGTCAGCAGGGCTCGGCGGCGGGCGCGGGGCGCTGACGGCGGCCGACGGCCGCGCGCAGGCGCTGCAGCGGGCGGCGGGGTGTCCCCGCGATGGCCGCGTGCGCGCGGTGGGGGCGCACGTGGGACGGCGGGCCCGGGAGGTGACGGTCCTGGAGGCTCCTGAGCTCGGTGTAGCGGTGCATCGGGATCTCCTCGAGATCGGGTGCACCAAGGGTCTCGTGACTGGACCATCAGGACAAATCGGGTTAGCGTTGGCAACCATCATGGAACGTGATGGATGGCTCGGCGTCGAGGTGCGGCACCTGGCGGCGTTGCGGGCGGTGGCGGAGGAGGGCTCCTTCGGCGCGGCGGCGACGCGGCTGGGGTACACGCAGTCCGCGGTCTCTCAGCAGATCGCGACGCTGGAGCGCGCCACGGGGGTGCGGCTCATCGACCGGCCGGGCGGGCCGCGGCGGATCGCCATGACCGAGGCCGGGCGGGTGCTGCTGCGTCACGCGGAGCGGATCACGGCCGGCATGGAGGCGGCGTGGGCCGACCTGGCCGCGCTCGCGGATGGTGAGTCGGGGACCCTGCGCGTGGGGACGTACCAGAGCGTCGGGGCGCGGATCTTGCCCGACCTCATGCGGCGCTTCATGGAGGCGCGTCCCGGCGTGACGGTGGAGCTGAACGAGTCGGGCAACGACGCCGAGCTCATGGGCCAGCTCGAGCGGGGTGAGCTGGACCTGTCGTTCACGGTGCTGCCCCTGCCGGAGGGGCCGTTCGAGGGCATCGAGCTGATGCGGGACCCCTACGTCCTCATGGTGGCCGCCGACGACCCGCTGGCGCACGAGGGGAGGGGGGCGAACCTGGGTGACCTGGTGGACCGTCCGCTCATCGGCTTCCGGCACTGCATCGCCGGGGAGCGCACCGACGCCCACCTGCGCGCGGCCGGGGTGGAGCCCCGGGTGGTCTTCCGGTCCGACGACAACGGGACCGTGCAGGGGCTCGTGGGTGCGGGGATGGCGTCCGCGCTGACGCCGCTGCTGGCGGCCGATCCCGGTGACGAGTGCGTCGCGCTCGTCCCGATGGGGGACGCGCTGCCCGACCGGCGCATCGCGCTGGCCTGGCACCGGGACCGGGCCGTCTCCGCGGCCGCGACGGCCTTCCTGGAGGCCACGCGGGCCCTCTGCGCGGAGCTGCAGCCGACGGTGGACGGGGACCTGCTGGCGCTCTGACGCGGGCCCCGGGGGCGCCCGGCGCCCTTGGTACGATCGCCCGCGATGAGCGACGAGGATCAGCCCGGCGAGGGCACGACGACGCCCGACGTGCTCGTGGTCGGCGGAGGCCTCGCGGGTCTCGCGTGCGCCCACGGCCTGGCGACGGCCGGCCGCAGCGTCACGGTCCTGGAGGCCGAGGAGGCGCCGGGTGGCCGGGCCCGGACGGTCTGGCACCGCGGGCGGCCCGTGGACCGCGGGTTCCAGGTGCTGTTCTCCGCCTACCCGCGGACGAAGAAGCTCCTGTCGGCGATCGGGCTGCCGAAGCGCGACCTGCGGCCGGTGTCCGGCGGGGCCGTCTTCATCGGCGCGGACGGGGTGCCGCGGCGCTTCTCCGGGGGGCGCGCCGGCGTGGCGACGTTCTCCGGGCTCGCGAAGGCCGACCGTGCCCGGCTGGCCGCCTGGGCCCTGAACCTGGTGGGGCGCTCGCCGGCGTCGCTCCTGGACGAGGACGACGACGCCGCCGGGGCGGACGCGCTCATCCGGGCCGAGGGCTTCGGCGACGCGGCCGTCGAGGACTTCTTCCGGCCCTTCTTCGGAGTCGTGCTCCTGGACCGCGGCCTCTCGGCCGACCCGGGGTACTTCCGCTTCCTGCTCTCGATGCTGGCCCGCGGGCCGGCCGTGATCCCGAGCGACGGCCTGGGGATGATCGCCGAGTGGACGTCCGCGGCGATCCGGCAGGCCCGGGGCACCGTGGAGCTCGGCACGCGGGTCGAGGGCCTGGACCTGAGCGACGACCGGCGCCGCATCACCGGGGTGCGCACCGCCGACGGCCGCGTCTTCACGCCCGGGCACGTCGTCCTTGCCGTCGAGGCGCCCGCCGCGCGGGCCCTGCTGGCGGGCGTCGATGACGACGTGGCCGCGCGGCTGCCGCAGAGGGCCGCGTCCGCGGCGACCGCCGCCTTCGCGCTGCGCAGGCCGCTCTACACGGGGCGCTCGATCGTGCTCAACGCCGACCCCGGCGACGACGGGGGCGACGGGCCGCGGGTGGACCTCGTGTGCCAGACCTCCAACATCACCCGCCCCGGAGTGCCGGACGGTCCGCACATCGTGCTGGCCACCAGCGTGACCACCGGGGGAGGGTCCGCCGACGGGCTCGCCGAGGCCACGGGGGCGCTCGTGCGCCGCTGGGCGCCGCGCTTCGACTGGGACGGCCTGGCCGAGCCGATCGGCGTCTACGAGCACGACTTCGCCCAGTACATCCCGGGCCCCGGGGTGCGCCGCAGCCTGCCCGGGCCGCGGACGGCGGTCGACAACCTCATCATGGCCGGGGACCTGACCACCCACCCCTCGATCGAGGGCGCGGTGTCCAGCGGCGCCCGCGCCGCGGAGATCGTCGACGCCCTGATCCCGTGAGGCAGGTCGGGGACCGGCGGGTCTTCACGGTCGAGGAGGTCACGGCCCGCCTCGCCCGGATGTTCGAGGACCTGCGCTCGTTCTGGGTGGAGGCCGAGATCCAGGACCTGCGCCCCGCCGGGCGCCAGATGCGGTTCACCCTGCGGGGCGAGCACGTCCTGGACGCGTCCATGAACGGGGTCGTCTACGAGCGCCTGGAGCACCGTCCCCGGGACGGGACGCTGGTGCAGGCCTACGGGCGCATCGAGTTCTGGCGCGGCCGGGCGCAGCTCTCGATGCGCGTGGAGAAGCTCGAGCTGGCGGGGGAGGGCCTCCTGCGGGCGCGCGTGGAGGCGCTGCGCGCCAAGCTGGAGGCCGAGGGGCTGCTGGACGCCGCGCGCAAGGTGCGGCCGCCGCTGCTGCCGCGGCGCATCGGCCTCGTCACGAGCCCGGACGGCGCGGCCCGCGACGACGTCCTCACCAACCTCTGGGCGCGCATGCCCGAGGCGGACGTCCTCGTGGTGGGCGTCCCCGTGCAGGGTGAGGCCGCGCCCGGGCTCGTGGTGCGGGCGCTGCGGCACCTCGATGCCGTGCCCGACGTGGACGTCATCGTCATCGCGCGGGGCGGCGGCTCCCTCGAGGACCTCATGGCGTTCAACGACGAGCGCGTCTGCCGCGCCGTGGCGGCGACGGCGACGCCGGTGGTGTCGGCCGTCGGGCACGAGCGCGACGTGACCGTCTGCGACCTCGTCGCCGACGTGCGTGTCTCCACGCCCACGGCGGCCGCCGCTGCCGTCGTGCCCAGCCGGGAGGCCCTGGATGCCCATCTGGCGGACGCGGCCGCGTCCGTGCGGCGGGGGCTCGCCCGCGCCGAGGCGCGGGCGCGGGAGGACCTGGGGCGGCGCGCGGCCGGCCTGGCGCGCGCGCTGCGGGCGCGCGGAGACCTCGGGCGCGACCGGGTCGACCGCCTGGCCCCCCGGCTCACGGCCGGCCTGCGCCGCGCGGCGGCGGGGGCGCCCGGTGCGGTGGGGGAGCGCGAGCGCGCCCTGACGCGGGCCGTCGCGGCGCGCCGCACGGAGGCCGCCCGGCGCGTGGACGGCGCCGCGGCCCTGCTCGGCCTGCTGTCGCCGGCCCGGACCGTCGCCCGCGGGTACGCGATCGTGCGCGACGGCGACGACGGCACCGTCATCGGGGCCGCCGAGGGGGTCGCCGCCGGCCGCGCCCTGGCCATCGAGATGCGCGACGGCGTCCTCGCCGCCCGCGCCGAGGAGGCACCGGCATGACCACCGAGGAGCAGCCCACGTTCGAGGAGGCCCTGCGGCGCCTGGACGAGGTCGTCGCGCGCCTCGAGACGGGGGAGGTCGGGCTGGAGGAGGCCGTCACCCTGTTCGAGCAGGGCCAGGGCCTGCTGGCCGTCTGTAAGGAGCGCCTCGCGGCCGCCCAGCGGCGCATCGAGGAGCTCACGGCCGAGGACCTGCCCGGCGCGGCCCCGCCGGACGCGGCCCCGCCGCCGTTCTGACCCGCCCCGTGCCCCCCGACCTGCCCACCGTGCGGGCGCACCTGCCGTGCCTGGCGGACCGCGCCCACCTCAACACCGGCGCCTGCGGGCCCCTGCCGGACGTCGCCGCTGCGGCGCTCGCGGAGTGGTCGGCGGACGTCGTGGCCCGGGGGCGGGGGAGCGGGGCCTGGTTCGCGCGCGTCGGCGAGCAGGCGGCGCGCACCCGGGCGCTCGCCGGCCGGGTGGTCGGCGCCCCGGCCGACCAGATCGCCCTGACGGCGAACACGACGACCGGCGTCAACGTGGTCGCGTGGGGCATCGACTGGCAGCGGGGCGACGAGATCGTGATGCCCGCGTTCGAGCACCCGGGCATGTCGGTCCCGCTCGCGGCCGTCGCGCGGCGGTTCGGCGTGGAGCTGCGCCTGGTGGACCGGGACGGCAGCGGCCGCGACCTGGCGGCCCAGGTGGCAGACGTCATCGGCCCGCGCACCCGCCTCGTGGCGCTGTCCCACGTCTCGTGGGCGAACGGGGCGGTGCTCGACGTGACCGGCGTCGCGCGGGTGGCCCACGCCGAGGGGGCGCTCGTGCTGGTGGACGGGGCCCAGTCCGTGGGGACGATCCCGGTCGACGTCGCCGCCACCGAGGCCGACGCGTACGCCTTCCCGGCCCACAAGTGGCTCCTCGGGCCCACCGGCCTCGGCGCCCTCTGGATCGCGCCGCGGGCCGTCGGCCGCATCGACCTGACCCACTCGGGCTGGGAGAGCGGCGTGGGCCACGCGATCGGCGGGGGCGTCACGCCGCACCCCGGGGCCCGCCGCCACGAGGTCTCGACGCTCCCGGCGGCCCTGCTGCCGGCCTGGTGCGCCTCGCTCGAGTGGCTCGAGGCGCTCGGCTGGGAATGGATCCACGCCCGTACGGCCGCCGCGCGCGCCGCCGCCCGGGACGCGCTGGCCGCGATCCCCGGCGTGGAGATCCTCGATCCGGCGGGCCCGACCGGCGGCCTGGTGACGTTCACGGTGGCCGGCGCGGACCCGGTCGCGGCCTGCATGCGCCTGGAGGCGGGCGGGGTGGTGGTGCGATGGCTCGACAACCCCTCCGCGCTGCGGGTCTCGGCGGGCTTCTTCACCGACGACGGCGACATCGCGCGACTCGTTGCAGGCGTGGGCTCCGTGGCCGGGCGCACGGCTGCTAGCTTCCCCTGACGTGAGTCAGGACAGGCTGGTCATCAATGGCGGCCGAGCGCTGTCCGGCACCATCGTGCCGAGTGGCAACAAGAACGCCGCTCTGCCGATCCTCGCCGCATGCCTCCTCACCGATGAGGAGGTGCTGCTCGAGAACGTGCCGGACATCCTCGACGTCCACGTCATGCTGGCCCTGCTCGACGACCTCGGGGTCGCCGTGCGGGACGTCGGCCCCAACGCGCTGGCCCTCAAGGCCGACCGGGTGCGGACGACGCACCTGGACCCGGACCTGTGCCGGCGCCTGCGCGCGTCCCTGCTGCTCGCGGGGCCGCTGCTCGCGCGTTCCGGGCAGGTCGAGCTGCCGCTCGCGGGCGGCGACTTCATCGGCCGGCGCCGCGTCGACACGCACCTCCTGGCCTTCCGGGCCCTCGGGGCGGAATGCGTCGTGGAGCGGTCCTACGACCTGAGCCACACGGGCCTGCGCGGCGCGGAGATCTTCCTGGACGAGGCCTCGGTCACGGCGACCGAGAACGCCCTCATGGCCGCCGTGCTCGCCACGGGCCGCACCGTCATCCTCAACGCCGCCAGCGAGCCGCACGTGCAGGACCTCGCCCGCTTCCTGGTGGAGCTGGGCGCGCAGATCGACGGCATCGGGACGAACCGCATGGTCATCGACGGGGTCGACCGCCTCCACGGTGGCCGCTTCCGGATCGGGCCGGACCACATCGAGATCGCCTCGTTCATCGGGCTCGGCGCCATCACGGGGTCGGACCTGACGATCTCGGACGTCCGGGCCGAGGACATGCGCATGATCGACCTCACGTTCGCGCGCATGGGGATCCACGTGACGTACGAGGGCGACACCGTCCGCGTGCCGCCGGACCAGGACCTGCGCGTCGTGTCCGACGAGGGCGGCGCCATCCCGAAGATCGACGACGGCATCTGGCCGGCGTTCCCCGCCGACCTCACGAGCATCGCGGTCGCGGTCGCCACGCAGACGCACGGCACCGTGATGATCTTCGAGAAGATGTTCGAGAACCGGCTCGTCTTCGTGGACAAGCTGGTCGCGATGGGCGCCCGCATCGTCGTCTGCGACCCGCACCGGGTCGTCATCTCCGGCCCGGCCCAGCTCTTCGGCGAGCGCCTGGAGAGCCCGGACATCCGGGCCGGCATGGCGATGCTCATCGCGAGCCTCGCCGCGCGCGGCACGAGCGAGATCGGCAACGTCGGCCAGATCGACCGGGGGTACGAGCGCATCGACGAGCGCCTCCAGGCCGTCGGGGCCGACATCGAGCGCATCCGTGAGTGAGGGGCCGGCAGCCCTCCCCGCCGGATCGCGCGACGTGCTGGCGGTGGAGGCCCAGGAGCTCCGCGCCGTGGAGGGTGCGCTGCGGGGCCGCTTCGCCGCGTTCGGCTACCGGGAGGTCATGACCCCGGTCCTGGAGTTCGCGGACGTCATCGACCGCGCCCAGGAGGGCGGGCTGGGCGAGGCGTTCCGGCTCTTCGACGACGGCGGCCGGGTGCTCGTGCTGCGCCCCGACCTGACGATCCCCGTCGCGCGCCTCGCGGCCACCCGCATGGCGGACCACCCGGGCCCGGTGCGCGTCTCCTACCTCGCCCGCGTCTTCCGCCCGCCGTCGCCGGGCCGGCCGCGCGCGGCCGAGCAGCGGCAGGCGGGCATCGAGCTGGTCGGCGCGGGAGGCCCCGGGGGCGACGCCGAGGCCATCGCGCTGCTCGTCGGCAGCCTGCGCGCCACGGGCCTCGAGGGCCTGCGCGTGGGCGTCGGCGACGTCTCCCTGACCGGCGCGGTGATGGACGGCCTGGGCCTCGCCCCGGATGTGCAGCGCCCGCTGCGCGCGGCGCTCGGCGCCCGCGACTTCGTCGAGTGGCGCCGGCTCGCCCGCGCCGTGGCGGGGGAGGGGGCGGCGGGCGACCTGCTCGTGGCGCTGCCCACCCTGCGCGGCGGCCGCGAGCTGCTGGAGCGCATCGCGGGCGACGTCCCCGCGGCCGCCCCGGCCTGCGCCCGCCTGGAGGAGCTGCTGGGCCTGCTGGAGGGCCACGGTGTCGCGGACGCCGTGATCCTGGACATGGGCGTCCTGCGCGAGTGGACCTACTACTCGGGCGTCGTCTTCGAGGCGTACGCCCCCGGCGTGGGCGCCCCGATCGCCATGGGCGGCCGCTACGACGACCTCGGCGGCCGCTTCGGCCGGGCCCGCCCGGCCGTGGGCTTCGCCATCACCCTCGACCTCCTGCACCAGGCGCTGCTGGCCACGAACGGCAAGAGCGCGCCGCCGCGCCCCGGCGTGGTGCTCGCGGGCGGCCTCGACGTGGCGGCGGAGGCCGCCGCGCAGGCGCGCGCGGCCGGGCTCACGGTGATCGCGGCGGACACGGACCCCGAGGGGCTCGCGGCGGCGGACGGGTGGCGCTGGGTGGCGCGGCCCAACGACGGCGGCGGCTTCTCCGTGCTGGACCGCGCGACCGGCGAGACGTCGGACCGCGCCCGCCTCGACGAGGTGGCGCCATCGCCGGCCTGAGGATCTGCGTGCCCCTCGGGGCGCTCCTGGACGGCTCCGTGGAGGCCCTGGAGGCCGCCGGGCTGGACGTCGCGCCCCTGCGCGACGCGGGCCGGCGCCTCATCCTGGAGGCCGCCGACGGGACGACCTACATCACCACCCGGCCGAGCGACGTGCCGACCTACGTGGAGAGCGGCGCGGCGGACATCGGCATCGTGGGCAAGGACGTGCTGCACGAGCGCGACCCGGACGTCTACGAGCTGCTCGACCTGCGCTTCGGCGGCTGCCGCATGGTCTACGCGACCCGGGAGGGGGAGGACCCCACACCGGCGGCGCTCGAGCACCTGGGCCTCGTCCGCGTCGCGACGAAGTACCCGGTCACGGCGACCGAGCACTTCACGGGCACCGGCCGGCAGGCCGAGGTCGTGAAGGTGAACGGCTCGGTGGAGCTGGCGCCGCTCGTCGGCCTGGCCCACGGCATCGTGGACCTCGTGGCGACCGGCCGCACCCTGCGCGAGAACGGCCTGGTGGAGCGGGAGGAGATCCTGCAGTCGTCCGCCCGCCTCATCGCGAACCGGGTGAGCCAGACCCTGCGCGCCGAGGAGCTCGACGAGGTGGTGGGGGCGATGCGGGACGCGCGGCCGTGAGCGCGCCGCGCAGGGCCCGTCTGCGGGCGGGCGGCGCCCAGGCCATCGCGCTCACGCTGCGCCCGGACCTCGACGTGGCGGGGGTCGAGGAGGCCGTCGCCGAGACGCTCGCCGACGTCCGCGCCCGCGGTGACGACGCCCTCGTGGAGGGCGCCCGCCGCTTCGACCGCCCGGACTTCACCCACGACCGGCTGCGCGTGCCGCGGACGGCCATCGAGCGCGCGGTCGACGGCCTGGACGAGACCCTGCGCACCGCCATCGTCACCGCGGCCTCCCAGGTGCGGGTGGTGGCCGAGGCCCTGCTGCCGGACGACCGCACCCTGGACCTGCCCTACGGCCAGCGCATCCAGGTGCGGCGCGTCCCGGTGGACGCGGCGGGCTGCTACGCCCCCGGGGGCCGCGCGGCGTACCCGTCGAGCGTGGTCATGGGGGTCGTCCCCGCCCAGGTCGCGGGCGTCGGCCGGGTCGTCGTGGTGAGCCCGCCCGGCCCGGACGGCCGCCCCGCGCCGGCCATCCTCGCGACGGCCGGCCTGCTCGGCGTCGACGAGGTCTACGCCGCGGGCGGCGCGGCGGCCATCGGGGCCCTGGCGTACGGCACCGCGACGGTGCCGCCGGTGGCGGTCATCGTCGGTCCCGGCTCCCCCTGGGTGCAGGAGGCGAAGCGCCAGGTGGTGGGCGTCGTGGGCATCGACGGCGTCGCCGGGCCGAGCGAGGTGCTGATCATCGCCGACGCCACCGCCGACCCGCGCGCGATGGCCCTGGACCTGCTGGCCCAGGCCGAGCACGGGGCCGACTCGCCGGCCGTCCTGGCGAGCGACGACCCCGACGTGATCGCCGCCGTGGAGGCCGCGCTGGAGGGTCTGCCGGATGCCCCGGGGCCCATCACGCTGGTCGAGTGTGCTTCCATGCCCCTTGCGGTCGAGCTGGCCGAGGCGTTCGCGCCGGAGCACCTCCAGATCGCGACCCGCGACCCCGGTGCGCTGGCGGCGCGGATCACGCGGTCGGGGGCCGTCTTCACCGGACCCAACTGCGCGACCGCCTTCGGCGACTACGTCGCCGGGTCGAACCACGTACTGCCCACCGGGGGCGCCGCCCGTCACGCGTCCGCCCTCGGCCCCACAACGTTCCTCCGGAGGATGTCCGTGGTCGAGATGACCGACGAGGCGGTGACCGCGCTGACGCCGCACCTCGCGGCGCTGGCCGACGCCGAGGGCTTCACCCTCCACCGGATGTCCGCCGAGTCGCGGCTGGAGCGGTCGTGAGCCGGGTGGGCGAGGCGCACCGGGTGACCGGCGAGACCGACGTGCGCGTGCGCGTCGACCTCGACGGCACGGGGGCGTCCACGATCTCGACCGGCGTGGGCTTCTTCGACCACATGCTCACGCTGCTCGCGCGCCACTCCCTCATCGACCTCGAGGTCGCCGCTGCCGGCGACCTGGAGACCGGCGGCCACCACACCGTGGAGGACGTCGGCATCACCCTGGGGCAGGCCCTGTCCTCGGCGCTCGGCGACCGCGCCGGCATCGAGCGCTACGGCGCGTCCCTCATCCCCATGGACGAGTGCCTGGTGCAGTGCGCGCTGGACCTGTCCGGGCGCCCCTACGCGAACGTGGACGTGCCGCTGCCGGCGATGGTGATCGGCGGCTTCGAGACCGAGCTCCTGTCCGAGTTCGTGCGCGGGCTCTCCAACCACGCGGGCCTCACGGTGCACCTGAGGGTGCTCGTGCCCGGCGGCGTCCACCACGCGATCGAGGGCTCGTTCAAGGCGCTCGCCCGCGCGCTGGCCGTAGCGGTCGCCCCGAACCCGCGCGTCACGGGCGTCCCCTCCACCAAGGGGAGCCTGTGAGCCGCCCGCGCCTGGCCGTCCTCGACTACCAGATGAGCAACCTGCGCTCGGCGACGAAGGCGCTGGAGCGCCTCGGTGCCGACGTGCGGGTGGCGACGACGCCGGACGAGGCCCGCGACGTCGATGCCGTCGTGCTGCCCGGCGTGGGCCACTTCGGCGAGGCCATGCGCCGCATCCGCGCCGCGCGGCTCGACGAGGTCGTGCTGGGCGCCGCCGAGCGGGATCTGCCGGTGCTGGGCATCTGCCTCGGCCAGCAGCTCCTGTTCGACGAGAGCGAGGAGAGCCCCGGCGTGGCCGGGCTCGGCCTGCTCCCGGGTGCCGTCCGGCGGCTGCGCACCGACCGCAAGCTGCCGCACATCGGCTGGAGCCGGGTGACCTGGGAGGGCGGCTCGCCGCTCGCCCCGGACGACGACTCGGACGCCGCCTCGACCTACTACTTCGTGCACACCTACGGCTGCGAGCCGGAGGACCCGTCCGTGGTGCTCGGGCGCGCCGACCACGGCGTGTCCTTCTGCGCGGCGGCGGGGCGCGGGCGGGTGGCCGGCGTCCAGTTCCACCCGGAGAAGTCGAGCACGGCGGGCCTCGGCCTGCTGGGCCGCTGGCTGGCGGCCGTGCCGGTCCGCGACGCGGCGGCGGCGCAGTGATCACCCTCTACCCGGCGATCGACCTGTCCGAGGGCCGCGCGGTGCGCCTGCGCCAGGGCGACTTCGCCCAGAGCACGGTGTTCAGCGACGACCCGGTGGCCCAGGCGCGCGCCTTCGCGGAGGCGGGCGCGGGCTCCCTGCATGTGGTCGACCTGGACGGCGCGCGGGCCGGCGAGCCGGTGCACGCCGCGCTCGTCGCGTCGATCGCTGCGGCCTTCCCGGGCACGGTGCACCTGGGCGGGGGCCTGCGCTCCCGCGCCGCCATCGAAACCGCCCTCGCGACCGGCGTGGACCGCGTCGTCGTGGGCACCGCGGTGATCGACGACCGCGAGCTGCTCGAATGGGCCATCGACCGCCTCGGCGACGGGCTCGTGGTGGGCCTGGACGCCCGCCAGGGCAAGGTCGCCACCCACGGGTGGACGCAGGTCTCGGACCGTGACGCGATCGAGGTCGCGACCGGGCTCGTGAACCTGGGCGTCCGCCGCCTGGCCTACACGGACATCGCCCGCGACGGCACCCTCGGGGGACCGAACCTGGCCGCGATGCGGCGCCTCGCCGAGGCCGCCCCGCCGCTGCGCCTGATCGCCTCGGGCGGGGTCTCCTCGCTCGACGACCTGCGGCGCCTGCGGGACCTGCGGATCGGCAACCTGGACGGGGTCATCGTGGGCCGCGCGCTCTACGAGGGGCGCTTCACGGTGTCCGAGGGGCTCGACGTGCTCGGGGCGGCGGGGAGCCGGGCGTGATCCGCGTCATCCCCTGCCTGGACGTCAACGCCGGGCGGGTGGTGAAGGGGGTCAACTTCGTCGGCCTGCGCGACGCCGGCGACCCGGTGGAGCTGGCTGCCCGCTACGACGGCGAGGGCGCCGACGAGCTCGTCTTCCTCGACATCACGGCGAGCCACGAGGGCCGCGGGACGATCGTCGACCTGGCGCGGCGGACCGCCGAGGAGGTCTTCATCCCCTTCACGATCGGCGGCGGGCTGCGCTCCGAGGACGACATGTACGCCGTGCTCGCGGCGGGCGCCGACAAGGTCTCGCTCAACTCGGCCGCCGTGCGCGACCCCGAGCTGATCACCCGCGGGGCAGAGCGCTTCGGGTCCCAGTGCATCGTCGTCGCGGTCGACGCGAAGCGGCGTGAAGACGGGTCCGGCTGGGAGGTCTACCTCAACGGCGGCCGCCTCGAGACCGGACGCGAGGCCGTCGCCTGGGCCGCCGAGGCGGCCGAGCGCGGGGCGGGGGAGCTGCTCATCACCTCCATGGACCGCGACGGCACACAGGGCGGTTTCGACACCGAGCTGCTGGCGGCCGTGGCCGAGGCCGCGCCCGTGCCGGTCATCGCCTCCGGCGGCGCCGGGACGCTCCCGCACTTCGCCGAGGCCGTCACCGCGGGGCACGCGGACGCCGTGCTCGCGGCGTCCGTCTTCCACGACGGGGTCTACTCGGTGGCGGAGGTCAAGGACGCCATGGCCGGTGCCGGGGTGCCCGTCCGGCGGTGAGGGCCGTGGGGCCGGGTAGTCTGGCCCCATGAGGACCATCCGCACCGAGGACGCGCCCGCGCCGGTCGCCGGCGCCCCGTACTCCCAGGCCGTCGAGGCGGAGCCCGGGCGCCTCGTGTTCGTCTCCGGCCAGGTGCCGGTCGACCCGGCCACCGGGGCGCTCGTGGACGGCGACGTCTCCGTCCAGACCGCCCTCGTGCTGCGGCACGTGGCCGCGGTGCTGGCCGCGGCGGGCGGCGACCTGTCCCACGTCGCGAAGACGACGGTGTACCTCGCCGACCTCTCCGGTGACTTCGCCGCGATGAACGCGGTCTACGCGGAGGCCTTCGCCGGCCACGCGCCCGCCCGGGCGACGGTGGGGGTGGCGGCGCTCCCGCTGGGCGCGCGGGTCGAGATCGAGGCCGTCGCGGTCCTCCCGGCCGGGTGACCGCGTGCCGGGCGGCGCTACTCGGCCCAGGTGCGGCGCTCGAGCAGCGAGTCGAGCGCGATGCGGTCCAGGTAGTCCGGGGCCTCGGAGATGGGCCGGCCCTCGTTGACCGGGTCGCGGACCCACGCCTTGAAGCGGGCGTCGGCCTCCTCGAAGCCGGCCTGCAGCTCCAGGAGCGTCAGCCCCTCGTACTTCGCGAACGCCTCCACGAGCTCGGGGGCGATGGGCGCGACGGCGCTCAGCTTGCGGGAGACCGGGTCGTAGGCCACGACCCCGATGTTAGCCGCCGTGCGGCGGACGGCGTGGCCGCCCACCCCCTGGTCGGGAGGATCGTCCCCCACCTCGCGGGGGAGGTCCACGCGGTCGGCGGCGTGGTGCGCGACGCGCTGCTCGGCCTGCCGCCGTCGGGTGACGCCGACCTGGTGGTGGAGGGTCCGGCGATCCCGCTCGCGCAGGAGGCCGGCCGCGCCGTCGGCGCGCGCGTCGTGGCCCACGAGCGCTTCGGGACGGCCGCGCTGGAGATGCCGCACGGCGGGACGGTCGACATGGTCACCGCCCGCCGCGAGACCTACGCGCGGCCCGGGGCGCTGCCCGACGTCGTGCCGGGGACGCTGCTCGACGACCTGGCGCGCCGCGACTTCACGGTGAACGCGATGGCCCTGGGGCTGAGCGGCGCCGCGACCGGGCTGCTCACGGATCCCCACGGCGGCCTCGCGGACCTCGATGCGCGCGTCGTGCGGGCGCTGCGGCCCGGCTCCTTCGCCGAGGACCCGAGCCGCCTGGTGCGGGCCGCACGGTACGCCGCCCGCCTCGGGTTCACGCTCGCCCCGGAGACCGAGGCGGAGGCGCGGGAGGCCGCCCCCCGGCTCGACCTCTCCTCCGCCCGGGTGGCCGACGAGCTGGAGCGGATGCTGGGGGAGGCGACGGCGGGGGAGGCCCTGGCGCTGCTCGCCGCCCTCGGGGTGCCGTGGGCGCGCCCCGACGCCCCCGCCCGCCTGGAGGCCCTGGAGGCCGCGGCCGCGCGTGTGGGGGCGCCCCCCGTGCCCCTCTGGGCGCTGCGCCTGGGCGCCGGTGTCGCCCCGGAGGCGGTCGCCGGGGCCGCCGTGCCCGGCTGGGCGGCCGGGGTGGCGGCCGAGGTCGCGCGCGGTCCCGAGCTCGCCGCGCGGCTGGCGGAGGCCGGGACCCCCTCGGAGATCGACGCCGTCCTGCGGACGACCCCCGCCGCCACCGCCATCGCCGCCCTCGCCGGCGGCGCGGAGGCCGTGGCGGCATGGTGGATCGGGGACCGCGACCGGCAGCCCCTGGTGGGCGGCGCGGACCTCGTCGCGGCCGGGATCCCCCCCGGCCCGGCCATCGGGCGCGCCCTGGCCGCCGTCCGCGCGCTGCTCCTCGATGGACACTTGCAGGACGACAGGGACGTACAGGTGCACACGGCGCTGCGCATCGCCCGGGGCGAGGACGTCCCGTGAGCGGTCCCGAGGTGATCGAGGTGGCGACCGGGACGGCGGCACGGGCCGTGTTCACGACCCGCAGGGGAGGGGGGAGCACGGGCGACCTGGCGTCCCTCAACCTCTCCGCCGACCGGGGTGACGACGACGGGGCCGTCCGGGCGAACAGGGAGAGCCTCTGCGCGGCCCTCGGTCTCGACCCCTCCCGCGTCGCCATGGCCCGCCAGGTGCACGGGGCGGGCGTGCGCGTGGTCGGCGGGGACGACGACGCCGGGCGGTTCACCGGCGCCCTGCGGGGATGGCCGGAGTCGGACGCCCTCGTCACCGACGAACCGGGGCGCGGGCTCATGGTGCTCGGTGCCGACTGCCTGCCGGTGCTGCTCTGGCGCCGCGACACGCCCCGGGTGGCGGCCGCCCACGCCGGCTGGCGGGGCCTGGTGGCGGGCGTCGTGGAGCGCGCCGTGGACGCCCTCGGGGCCCCCGGGGAGACGGGCGCCGCCGTCGGCCCGGGGATCGGCCCCTGCTGCTACCCGGTCTCGGCCGAGGTGCGGGAGCGCTTCGCGGCCCGGTTCGGTGACGGGGTGGTCCGGGGCGAGGCGGTCGACCTGGCCGCGGCGGCGGCGCGGGCGCTCGCGTCCGCGGGTGTCCCGCCCGCGGCGATCACCGTCGTGGCCGCATGCACCTCCTGCGACGCGCACGACTTCTACTCCCACCGCCGCGACGGGGAGCGCAGCGGCCGCCACGGCGGGATCGTGTGGGCGACGGGAGAGGGGGAGGCCGCGTGAGGATCGACCCCGACCGCCTGCGCGAGGAGCTGGCCGCCGCGCGGGAGGCGCTCGACGCCGCCGCGGCCGTCTCGGGCCGCCCGGCGGGGGCCGTCGAGCTCGTCCTGGCGGGGAAGTACGTGCCGGCCTCCGAGACCGAGGCGCTCATCGCCGCCGGGGTCACCGTGCTCGGCGAGAACCGGCTCCAGGACCTGCAGGAGAAGGCCGCCGTGGCCCAGGGCCGGATGGTGTTCGACTTCATCGGCCACCTGCAGCGGCGCAAGGTGCGGGACGTGCTGGCGGCGACCCGGCTCATCCACTCCGTGGACTCCCTGGAGCTGGCCGAGGCCATCGATCGTCGCGCGGAAGGTGCGACGCGGGTCCTCGTCGAAGTCAACGTCGCCGAGGAGCCGACCAAAGGTGGTATCGTGCCGCCCCGACTGAGGGCCTTCGTCGATGACGTGTCAGCCCGTACCGACCTCGTGATCGGTGGTCTCATGACCATGCCCCCCCTCCATCGCGACGCCGATGACAGCCGGCCGTACTTCGCGTCGGTGAGGCGCATGGCCGAGGACCTGGCGGTCGAGTGGCAGGGGCGTCACGATGTCAGCGACCTGTCGATGGGCACGAGCCAGGACTTCATCGTGGCCGCCGAGGAGGGCGCCACGAAGGTCCGGGTCGGTCGGGGTCTCCTCGAGCGCGTCCGATCCGACAACTGAGGGACTCGCGTAGATGGCCGTCACCGACATCTGGCACCGCACACTCGTCTACTTCGGCATGGCCGACGAGCCGGACGACTACGTCGACGACTACGACGACGAGCCGGACCGGCGCGCCGCCGAGCGCGACCGGCAGCGCAGCGCGGCCGCGCAGGACGACCTCGAGCGGTCGTACCGCGAGCGCCCGAACGTGCGCCGCCTGGGCCCGCGCCGCCGCGACAACGAGTTCGACGACATCTTCGCCGAGGACACCCGCACGAGCAGCCGCCCCGTGATGCGGTCGGTCGACGCCCGTCCCGCCACGTCCGAGGTGCACCTCGTCGTCCCGAAGAGCTTCAACGACGCCCAGCAGATCGCGGACAAGTTCAAGGGCACCGTCCCGGTCATCCTCAACCTCCAGAGCGCCGAGACCGACCTCGCGAAGCGCCTCATCGACTTCTCCAGCGGGCTGACGTACGCCCTCGACGGCGGTATGCAGCGCGTCGCCGACAAGGTCTTCATGCTCACGCCGCGCAACGTCGAGGTCTCCGCCGAGGAGCGGGCCCGGCTGCTGGAGAAGGGCTTCTTCAACCAGTACTAGTGCGCTGGTGACGGGGTCTCCGGCGGGCTGGCCCGCATCGATAGGGCTGGTCGGCGCCGGGGCGATGGGCCGTGCCCTGGCCGCGGGGCTCGTGCGCGGGCGCCCGGACGTCGCCGGCACCCTCGCCGTGGCCGACGCGGTCCCGGCGGCGGTGGAGGCCGCGCTCGCCGACGTGGGCGGGCGCCCCGCGACGATCGACGAGGCGGCCGCGGCCGATCTGGTCTGCGTGGCGGTGAAGCCGGGCGACGCGGGGGAGGTCCTCGCGTCCGTGGCGGAGTCCGCGCGCCCGGAGACCGTCGTGCTCTCGGTCATCGCCGGATGGGACCTGGACCGCCTGGAGGCCGCCGCCCCGGGCGTCGGCCTGGTGCGCACGATGCCGAACCTCGCGGTGCGTCACGGGGCGGGCATCGTCGCCGTCGCCACGCGGGGCCTGGACGACGCGCGCGCCGAGGAGGTCCGCGGCGTGCTCGCGCCCCTCGGGGCCGTCGTGCCCCTGCCGGAGCGCCTGTTCCCGGTGGCCACCGCCCTCGCGGGCAGCGGCCCGGGCCTGGTGGCCGTCGTGGCCGAGGGGCTGGAGGAGGGCGCCGTCGCCGCCGGGCTCACCCGCGTGCAGGCGCGCGAGCTGACCGCGGCGGTCATCGCCGGGACCGCGGCGCTCCTGGCCGACGGGACCGACCCGGCCCTGCTGCGCCAGCGGGTCTCGTCGCCCGCGGGAACGACGATCGCGGGCGTGGCCGTGCTGGAGCGCGGCGCCGTGCGGGCCCACGTCGCGGACGCGGTGCAGGCCGCGGCGCGGCGGGCGGGCGAGCTGTGAACCGGGCGGGGGGCTGATGGACCAGGTCGAGACCTACGTCTCCGCGCTCTTCACGGTCTTCATCCTGTGCATCTTCGTGCGGATCCTGCTGTCGTTCGTGCCGAACCCGCCCATCACGGGCGCCCCGCGGGCGATCTGGAACTTCTTCCACCAGAGCACGGACTGGTTCCTGAACATCTTCCGGCGGATCATCCCGCCCCTGGGGATGTTCGACCTCTCGCCGATCGTCGCCATCCTGGTCCTCTACATCGTGCGCTCCCTCGTCCTGAGCCTCTTCTGACCGACCTCCCCACATGGCTCAGCCCCCGTGACGGCGGGGTCCTGGTGGCGGTGAAGGCCGTTCCCCGGTCGAGCGCGACCGGTGCGGCGGGGGTGCAGGCCGGGGCCCTGCGCGTGCGGATCGCGGCGCCGCCCCACGCGGGGCGCTCCAACGCCGCGCTGTGCGGCTACCTGGCGGACGCCGCCGGGGTGCGGCCCGCCGCGGTGCGCCTGCGGCGCGGGTCGAGCGGCGCGCGCAAGCTCATCGAGGTGGACGGCGACGCCGACGCGATCGCCCGCAACCTGGTGGCCGCCGTGGGCGCGGACGGGCAGGGCGCATGAGGGCGACGCGTCCGTCCATGGGCGAGACCGTGGCCCAGGCGATCGACCGCCGGCACCGCCGGCAGACGCAGCGCCGCTGGTTCTGGTTCGTCGCGCTGGCCGCCACGGTCCTGGTGCTCGACCAGATCGCCAAGGCGATCATCGTGGGCACCCTCGACCCGCGCGAGCGCGTCGACGTGTTCCCCGGCTTCCAGATCTCCCGGGTCGCCAACGAGGGCATCGCCTTCGGGCTCTTCCCGGGCCGGCAGGCGATCGTCGCCGTCCTCACGGTGGTCGCGCTCTGCGCCATCGCGATCGCCCTGGCGGGGCTCGTCTCCCGCAACGCCACCGTCGCGGCCGGCGCGGGCCTCCTGGTGGGCGGCAGCCTGGGCAACCTGATCGACCGGCTCACGCGCGGCGCCGTGGTGGACTTCATCGACTTCACCCGCTGGCCGGCGTTCAACATCGCCGACTGCGGCATCACGATCGGCGCCGTCCTGATCGTGCTCGGCCTGATGCAGGACGCCGAGGGGGCGGACGAACCTGGCCACTGACCCGGCCCCCCTGCGCGTCGTGATCGGGCCGGACGCGGCGGGGCGGCGGCTCGACGCGGTGGTGGGCGGTCTGGAGGAGGTGGGCAGCCGCGCCGAGGCGCAGCGCCTCATCGAGGCCGGCCGCGTGCTGGTGGACGGGGAGGCGCGGGCGAAGCGCCACCTGATGGCCGAGGGCGAGCGCCTGGAGGTGCGCACCGTCGCGCCGCCGCCGTCCGAGCTCGTGCCGGAGGAGGTCCCCATGACCGTCCGGTACGAGGACGACCACCTGCTCGTGGTGGACAAGCCCGCCGGGGTCGTCACGCACCCGAGCGCCGGCCACTCGTCGGGGACCCTCGTCCACGGACTGCTCGCCCATGCGATCGCCGGCGGCGCCGACCCCACCCGCCCCGGGATCGTCCACCGGCTCGACCGGGACACCTCCGGGCTGCTCGTGGTGGCCCGGTCCGAGCGGGCCCACCGCCGCCTGCAGCGGATGCTGCGCGACCGGCTCATCGAGCGGACCTACATCGCGCTGGTCCACGGCGTGCCACCCCCGGCGCTCACGATCGACAAGCCCATCGGCCGCGACCGGGGCGTACGCACGCGCATGGCGGTGGACGTGTCGGAGGGCCGGGAGGCCGTGACCCACACGCGCGTCCTCGAGGACCTCGGCCCGGTCGCCCTGCTGGAGGTGCGCCTGGAGACCGGCCGCACCCACCAGATCCGCGTGCACCTGGACGCCGTGGGGCACCCGGTCGTCGGCGACCGCGTCTACGGCCGCCGCGAGCGCGACTACGGCCTCCACCGGCAGTTCCTCCACGCCGCCCGCCTGGCCTTCCCGCACCCCGAGACGGGGGAGCCCGTGGACGTGGAGAGCCCCCTGCCGCACGACCTGGAGCTCACCCTGCGCCGGGTGCGGCGGGAGTCGATCGACTCCTAGGGGCGCGTCAGACGGGGTCGTCCTGGAAGAGGGTGAGCTGGAGGCCGCCGGGGCCCTCCAGGCGGGAGTTGAGGGAGCCCCAGGGGGTCCGCGTGGGCGGTGCCAGCACCGTGGCACCGGCCGCCTCCAGGGTGACCGTGGCGCCCGTGGAGTCGTCCACCTCCAGCGCCACCCGGATGTGCCCGGCGACGCGGCGGCCCACCTCGACCTCGTCGATGTAGGCGGCGTGCGGCGGGTCGGTGATCTCCAGCGTGGCGCGGCCCGCCTCGAGGATCGTCACGCGCCCCCCGTGGGAGGCGAACGCGGCCCGCTCGGGCATCCCCAGCACGTCGCGGTAGAACGCCAGCGCGGCGTCGTAGTCCTCCGCCGTCACCACCAGGCGCAGCTCCCGCACCCCTCCGACGTCCGCCACGATGACCTCCCCGGCCGGGTTCCGAGGCGCGATCGTGGCAGAGAGGGCGAGCGCCGGCCCGCCGCCGCGCTAACATGGCGGACCGCTCGACCCAACCGACCCCTCCCCGGCGCACCCGCCCGATGGCGGTGCCCGGGCTTCCGCGCGTCCACGCGCGGGCGGCCCGGACCCATCGTGCGCGCGCCGGCGCACCACCACCCGAAACCGTGCTGCCGTCAGGAGAAGTCTCGCCGTGCCGACCGTGACCATGAAGCAACTGCTGGAGTCCGGGGTCCACTTCGGGCACCAGACCCGCCGCTGGAACCCGAAGATGAAGCGCTACATCTACGGTGAGCGCGGCGGCATCTACATCGTCGACCTCACGCAGACGCTCGCGCTGCTTGAGCAGGCCTGCGACGTGGTGCGCGACATCGCGCAGCGTGGCGGGACCGTGATGTTCGTGGGGACGAAGAAGCAGTCCCAGGATGCCATCCAGGAGCAGGCGGTCCGCTGCGGCATGCCGTACGTGTCGCACCGCTGGCTCGGCGGCCTGCTCACGAACTGGGGCACCATCTCCCAGCGCATCCGGCGCCTGCACGAGCTGCGCAACCAGAAGCGCGAGGGCCAGCTCGAGCTGCTCCCGACCCGCGAGCGCCTCGCCCGCGAGGGCGAGCTCACCAAGCTCGAGACGAACCTGGGCGGCGTGGCCGACATGCAGCGGCTGCCCGACGCCGTCGTGATCGTGGACCTCAAGAAGGAGGCCATCGGCGTGCGCGAGGCGAACCGCCTCGGCCTCGCCGTCATCGGCCTCGTGGACACGAACTGCGACCCGGACGAGGCGACCTACGTCATCCCGGGCAACGACGACGCCATCCGCGCCTGCACCCTGGTGCTGAGCGCGCTCGCCGACGCCGTGCTGGAGGGCAAGGGCGTGGTGCCCGGCTCCACCGGCATCCCGGTCGAGGCCCCCGCCGAGGCCGCGCCCGAGGCGCCGGCCACGCCGGCCGCCGAGGCCCCCGCCCCGGCCGCCGAGGCCGCCCCGGAGGCTCCGGCCGCCGAGGCCCCCGCCGCTGCGTCCGAGGAGGCCTCCTCGTGAGCACCGCCATCTCCGCCAAGCTCGTCAAGGAGCTCCGGGACAAGACCGGGGCCGGGATGATGGACTGCAAGAAGGCCCTGGAGGAGGCCGGCGGCGACATCGACGAGGCCACGAAGGCCCTGCGGACGAAGGGCCTCGCCGACGCCGCCAAGCGCGCCGGCCGTGAGGCCAACGAGGGCGCCGTGGACTCCTACATCCACGCCGGTGGCCGCGTGGGCGTCCTGGTCGAGGTCAACTGCGAGACCGACTTCGTCGCCCGCACCGACCAGTTCAAGGAGTTCGTGCACGACGTCGCGCTCCACATCGCCGCGCTCAAGCCGCGGTTCGTGAACCGCGACGAGGTGCCCGACGACTACATCGCCAACGAGAAGTCGATCTACGAGGCCCAGGCGCAGGACATCCCGGAGCACGCACGGGAGCGCGCGGTGGAGGGCAAGCTGGCCAAGCACCTCGCCTCCATCTGCCTGCTGGACCAGGAGTTCGTGCGCGACCAGGGCGAGAAGAAGCCCCGCACGATCGAGGCCCTGCGCGCGGAGGTGGCCGCCGGCCTCGGCGAGAACCTCACCATCCGCCGCTTCAGCCTCTTCGAGCTTGGCCAGTAGCCCCGACTCCGACGACGCCCCCGCCCGGCCCCCGCGGCCGGGCGGATCGGTGTTCTCGCGCGTCGTCCTGAAGCTCTCGGGCGAGGCGCTGATGGGCGACGAGCCCTACGGCATCGACCCCGCCCGGATCGCCGCGATCGCGCGCCAGGTGCACGACGCCCACTCCCGCGGGGTGGACGTCGCGATCGTCGTCGGGGCGGGCAACATCTTCCGCGGCCTGCAGGGCATGTCGATCGGCATGGATCGCGCGACGGCCGACTACATGGGCATGATCGCGACGATGCTCAACGCGCTCGCGATCCAGGACGCCCTGGAGAAGCTCGGGCTCACCACCCGGGTGCAGTCGGCGATCGCCATGCAGGAGGTCGCCGAGCCGTACATCCGGCGCCGGGCCATCCGGCACCTGGAGAAGCGGCGCATCGTGATCTTCGCCGGCGGCACCGGCAACCCGTTCTTCACGACCGACACCACGGCGGCCCTCCGCGCGCTCGAGATCGGCGCGGAGTGCATCCTCATGGCGAAGAACGCCGTGGAGGGCGTGCTGGACGCCGATCCCCGCGTCGTGCCCGACGCGAAGCTCATCCCGCGCATCAGCCACATGGAGGCGATCGAGCGCGGCCTGAAGGTCATGGACACCACGGCGCTGACGCTGTGCATGGACAACGGGCTGCCCATCTTCGTCTTCAACATGGGCGACGAGCTCAACATCGGCCGGCTGCTCGAGGGGGAGCGGATCGGCACGATGGTCGTCACCGACACTCCCGAGTAGGAGGACGCTGTGGAGGACCGCCTGAAGGACGCCAAGCGACGGATGGAGGGCGCCGTGGCGGCGCTCACCACGGAGTTCTCGTCGGTCCGGACCGGTCGCGCCTCCACGAGCCTGCTCGACCGCGTCTCCGTCGACGCGTACGGGACCCGCACGCCGCTCAACCAGCTCGCCACGATCCACGCGCCCGAGGCGCGCCTGCTGACCGTGGCGCCGTACGACCGCTCGATCATGGCCCAGATCGAGAAGGCGATCATGGAGGCCGACCTCGGCCTCACGCCGAGCAACGACGGCCAGCTCATCCGCCTGCCCGTGCCGCAGCTCACCGAGGAGCGGCGCAAGGAGATGGTCCGCCTCGTCCACAAGATGGCCGAGGAGGGGCGGATCGCGGTCCGCAACGTGCGCCGTGACGTCCTGAACGACCTGAAGAAGGCCGAGAAGGACGGGGAGCTGTCGCGGGACGAGCTCGGGCGCGCCCAGGACGAGGTCCAGAAGCTCACGGACGCCGAGGTGAAGTCCATCGACGACCTCATGGGCCGCAAAGAGGCCGAGATCCTCGAGGTCTGACGCACCACCCGTGACCATCCTGACCCGCCTGCGCACCGCGCGGAGCGTCCTCGGGCTCGGACGGCAGCCCCGCCTGGAGCCGGCGGCGGGGCCCACCGAGGTCCCCGAGTCCATCGCGATCATCATGGACGGCAACGGCCGCTGGGCGCGGGAGCGCCACCTGCCGGTCGGCGCCGGCCACCGCGCGGGCGCGAAGGCGCTCAAGAAGGTCGTGCGGGCCGCGTCCGACGCCGGGGTGAAGGACCTGACGGTCTTCTCGTTCTCGACCGAGAACTGGACGCGGCCGGACGCCGAGGTGGGCGAGCTGATGGAGCTGTTCGGCGAGCTCATCGACCGCGAGGTCCCGGAGCTCAACGAGGAGCGGGTGCAGCTGCGGTTCGTGGGGCGCCTCGACCAGCTCGACGACGGGCTGCGGGCGCGGATCGCGGCCGCGGAGGCCACCACCGGGGGCAACGACGGCCTGCGGCTGTGGGTGGCGATGAACTACGGCTCGCGCGGCGAGATCGTGGACGCCGCCCGGCGCTTCGCGGCCGAGTGCGGCCCGGAGGCGGGGGAGGCGGAGTTCGCGCAGTTCCTCTACGCCCCGGAGATGCGCGACCCCGAGCTGCTCATCCGCACGAGCGGCGAGCAGCGGCTCTCGAACTTCCTCCTCTGGCAGGCGGCCTACGCCGAGCTGCACTACTCCCCGAAGCTCTGGCCGGACTTCGGGCCGGAGGACCTCGAGGAGGCGATGGCCGAGTACGGGCGGCGCCACCGCCGCTTCGGCGGGCGGTGATCGGGGGGGCCGCACTGACGAGCCGCCTGCTCGTCGCGATCCCGGGCATCATCCTCGCCGTCGTCGTCGTGGCGGTGGGTGGCGTGGTGTTCGCGCTGGCGATGGCGGTCGTCGCGGCGCTGGCCCTCTACGAGCTCTACTCCCTGACCGCGGCGGCGCGGCCGCTGCGGTGGGCCGGCTTCCTCGGGACCCTGCTGGTGATCGCGTTCGCGTGGTCGTTCGACGACCCCGAGCACGGGATGCTGCTGGGCCTGGGGGCGAGCCTCGGGCTCGTCGCCGTGGCGGCCCTCATCCTCCCGCGGCGCGACGAGATCACGACCCGGGTTGCGACCACCCTGCTCGGGGTGGTCTACATCGGCGTGCCCTTCGGGATCCTGGTGCTGATGCGGGAGCTCCCGCACGGCGCCGCGGCGATCGTCAACGTCCTCGTGGGCGTCTGGGTGTTCGACAGCGCGTCATACTTCGGGGGACGGCTGTGGGGGACACGTCCGATCGCACCTCTGACGTCGCCCAAGAAGACGGTGGAGGGCGCCGCGATCGGGCTGGTCACCGCGACGCTGGCCGTGTGGGTGGCGGGGCTCTACATGGACTGGATCGGGGGGTGGGAGAGCCTCATCCTCGGTCTCGCGATCTGCCCGGCGGCGTTCCTCGGCGACCTGTTCGAGTCGATGCTGAAGCGGGACGCGGGGGCGAAGGACTCGGGGAGGCTCCTCCTGGCCCACGGCGGGGTGCTCGACCGCTTCGACGCCCTGCTCTTCGGGGCCGTCGCCGCCTACTTCGTCACGGTGTTCCTGGTCTACTGAGACCCCGGGCCGGGGCGAAGGGTAGGGTGCCGCGATGGACATCGACCTGCTCACCCGGCTCTGCGAGACCCCCGGTGCACCGGGGCGTGAGGAGCGCATCCGCGACCTGGTGCGCGCCGAGCTGGAGCCGCATGCCGACTCGGTGGAGGTCGACCCCCTCGGGAGCCTGATCGCGCGCCGCACCGGCGGTGGCGGCCCCCGGCTGATGCTGTCCGCGCACATGGACGAGATCGGGTTCATGGTCTCGCACGTCGAGGACTCCGGGTACCTGCGGCTGCTGCCGCTGGGGGGCTTCGACCCGAAGACGCTGACGGCCCAGCGGGTGCTGGTGCACGGGCGGGAGGACCTGCTCGGGGTGCTCGGCACGAAGGCCGTGCACCTGATGAGCGACGAGGAGAAGCGGCGCCCGCCGAAGCTCGAGGACTACTTCGTGGACGTCGGCCTGCCGGCCGAGCGGGTGCGCGAGCTGGTGCGCGCCGGCGACACGGTGACCCGCGAGCGCGCGATGGCCCGGCTCGGTGACCTGCTCACCTGCAAGAGCCTGGACAACCGCGCCGGCCTCTACGTGATGGTGAAGGCGTTCCAGGCGCTGTCCGAGCACCGCTGCGAGGTGGTCGCCGTGGCGAGCGTGCAGGAGGAGGTCGGCCTGCGCGGCGCGAGGGTCGCCACGCAGCGCGTCCGGCCCCACATCGGGCTGGCCATCGACATCACCCTGGCGAACGACCTGCCCGACGCGAAGGCCCACGAGCGGATCACCACCCTCGGCGCCGGCGCCGCGATCAAGGTCTACGACACGAGCGTGATCGTGCCCCAGGCGGTGGTGGACCACCTGGTCGCGGTGGGCGAAGAGCGGGGGATCCCCACCCAGCTCGAGGTGATGGTCCGGGGCGGCACGGACACCCGGGAGCTGGCGCTCAGCGGAGACGGCGCCCCCGCCGGGTGCGTCTCCATCCCCACCCGGTACGTCCACCAGGTCGTCGAGACCTGTCACCCCGACGACCTCGACGCCTGCGTCGACCTGGTCGTCGCCTTCTGCGAGACCGCCCACTCCCTGGTGGAGTAGCGCCGGGGCCTCCGGCTCCGCCCCTGGTCCGTCTCTGTGCACTTGCACGTGAGCCGGACCTGCGAGTGCACATATCCCGGCGCGCGGGCGTGACGGAGGCGGCACAGGTCGGGGGCCCATCCGTCTGACATCCCCTGTCACGGTGGGGTCGTGGCACGGAGTCTCTACAAGGGTGAGAACCTCGGATCCACGCCGGCGTGCGCGATCTGCGTCGGCAAGGGGCGGGGGAAGCGCGCCCTGCTGCACCTGCCGGGTGGGGAGAGCGTCTGGCTCTGCGAGGACCACCGCTCCCACGAGTTCCAGACGTCCCGGGTGGGGCGGGATCTCGTCGTCTCGTTGTGGCACGTCTGGCGGTCGACGAACTCCATGACCCGCCGCCGGTCGGCGGCGCTCGACATCCATCAGCGCCGGTTGACCGCGGGGCCCTCCGAGCGTCGCAAGCCGGGGTCGTATTCGTGGCCCGCGCTGCGCCTGGAGGCCGAGGCCGCGTTCGCCGCGGGCGAGCGGCCGGGGACGGTCATCGACCGGATCCGTTCCCAGGCCTCCCCGGGGGACGGGGTCATCCCCTCCGCGGCGACGTTCCGGCGCTGGTTCCGCGAGGGGCGGTGGCTCGGTCCGGCCTCACCCGAAGGTGAAGGCGTAGGCCCGCGTCCCGGGGGCCAGTTCGACCCGCAGCCGTCCGGACCGCCGCTCCGGGAGGGCGAGCAGCCGGTAGAGCCGGGGGGTGGTCACGACGAGTCGTCCGCCGCCGCGCACGTCCCGCCCCGCCTCGGACGTTTCGGGCGGCCGTCCGTCCACCAGCACCCGGCCGGTCCGCCGCCGTCCGTCCCCGTCCAGTACCAGGTAGACGTGCCGCGCCCGGAACGGGATCTCGAGGGCCCCGTCGGCCCCGGCCTGCACGGCCTCGCGCCCGATCGTCCACCCCCCGTCGAAGGTGACCCGGTCGTTCGTGCCCCGCGCCGTGCCGAGCCAGGTCTCCGGGGTGATCTCGGCCCCGTGCGCCGGTGGCGCCTCGCCGTCCACGGAGGGGACGGCCGGCGCGGCGGGGCGCCCGGCCGGCACGGCGAGGGCCCGGCGGATGTAGTCCTCCGTGCGCTCCTCGTCGCCCTCGCCGATGTGCATGTCCCGGACGTGCCCCTGCCGGTCGATGAGGTACGTCGTCGGCCAGTAGCGGGTGCCGAACGCGTCCCAGGTCGCGAAGTCCGGGTCGAGCACCACGGGGTAGGGCACGCCGAGGTCGTCTATGGCGCGCTCCACGTTGCCCGGGTCGGCCTCGAAGGCGAACTCGGGGGAGTGGACCCCCACCACGGTGAGCCCGTCGTCGCGGTACCGCTCGTACAGGGCGGCGAGGAAGGGCAGGGTGCGGACGCAGTTCACGCAGGAGTAGGTCCAGAAGTCCACGAGCACCACGCGACCGCGCAGGGAGGCGAGGGTGATCGGCTGCCCGTCGGTGCCGAAGGTCGCCGAGATGCCCGTGAACTCGGGGGCCGGGCCGGCGTCGGGCAGCCCCAGGGAGTCCCCGCCCGGCTCCGGGGGGATGCCACGGGCGGCGTCGAGGAACGGCGGGACCTCCGTCGCGGCGGCGCGGGGGCGCAGCCCGTCGAGCTCCCGCTGGACGGCGGACGTCCGCTCGAGGGCCTGCAGCGTCCCCGTGTAGCCGGGCAGGTCCCGCACGAGCGTCGCCGTCAGCCGCGTGTCCGCCCCCAGCACGAGCACGACCCCCGCCGCGACCATCAGCACGCCCAGCGCGGGACGCACGAGCGCGGAGCGGGGCCCGGTGAGGCGCCGCAGGAACCGCCGGGCGCCCAGGGCGATCAGGATGAGCGGCACCACCGCGCCCACCGCGTAGGCGGTGAGGACGACGAACGTGCGCGGGCCGGCGTCCCCGGTCGCGGCCGCGGCCGCCACGGCGGCGAAGACGGGCCCGGCGCACGGGGTCCACACGAGGCCGAGGGCGACGCCCACCAGCAGGCCGCCCGTGAGGCCGGAGCGGGTGCGCGGGATCCGCTCCCCCAGCCGGGCGACCGGGGCTGCGAGGGCCGCGAACCGCGCCGCGAGGGGCGGAATGACGAGCGTCAGGCCGAAGGCGATGAGGGCCGCGATGGCGATCGTCCGCAGGACCCCCGGGCTCACCCCGAGCGCGTCGAGCGCGGCGGTGAGCGCGAGGGTGAAGAGCACGAACGAGCCCACGAAGCCGAGGGCGATGCCCGCGACCCGCCGCGGGCCGGCGCCCGCCGAGCCCGCGAGGACGGCGGGGAGGACGGGCAGCACGCAGGGCGACAGGGCGGTGACGACGCCGGCCAGGAGGGCCACGAGGACGAGGACGGCCACGCCCCCCACGCTAGGGCCCGTTCCTTAAGGAGGCCTTATCACGGGTGGCCGGGACCCCTCGCTACACTCGACCGGTGATCCGCGTCCTCGTGCTCGGCTCCACCGGCTCGATCGGTGTGCAGGCCCTGCAGGTGATCGATGCCGCGCCGGACATGGTCCCGGCGGGCCTCGCCTGCGGGCGCCGCGGCGACCTCATGGCCGAGCAGGCCGCGGCCCGGGGCATCGCCCACACGGCGTGCGCAGCGGGCGGGGGCTCCGTGCCCCACGACGCCGGCCTGGAGCGCCTGATCGACGCGAGCGAGCCGGACCTGGTGCTCAACGCCCTCGTGGGCGCCGCCGGCCTGCGGCCCACCCTCGCGGCGCTCGAGCGCGGCATCCCCGTCGCCCTGGCGAACAAGGAGAGCCTCGTCGCGGGCGGCGACCTCGTCGCGGCCATCCGGGCCCGCACCGGGGCCGCGCTCATCCCGGTCGACTCCGAGCACTCCGCCCTCTTCCAGCTCCTGGAGGGCCTCGACCCCGTGCGGGTCGCGGCGGCCGTCCTGACGGCGTCGGGGGGTCCGTTCCGGGGCCGGACTGCCGATGAACTCCAGGGGGTCACGCGCGCCGACGCGCTGCGCCACCCGACCTGGGAGATGGGGGAGAAGATCACGATCGACTCGGCGACGCTCATGAACAAGGGTCTCGAGGTGATCGAGGCACACCACCTGTTCGGGCTCGGGTACGAGCGGATCGAGGTGATCGTCCACCCGCAGTCGATGATCCACGCGATGGTGCGCCTGGACGACGGCTCGATCCTCACGCACTGCGGCCCGCCCGACATGCGCGTCCCGATCGGCCACGCCCTGCGCCACCCGGCCCCGCCGCCGCCCGGCGCCCCGATGGACCTCGTCGGTGTGCACTTGGACTTCGCCGCGCCCGACGAGTGCGCATTCCCCTGCCTCGCGCTGGCCCGCGCCGCGGGCGTGGAGGGGGGGACCGCCCCGACGGTGCTGAACGCCGCCAACGAGGTCGCCGTGGCGGCCTTCCTGGGGGAACGGATCGGCTTCATGGACATCCCCCGTGTGGTGGAGGCCTCCCTCGGGGCCGTCGCGACCGCCCCGGCCACGACCCTGGAGGCCGTGGAGGACGCCGACCGGCGCGCCCGTGAGGCCGCCGCCGACGCCGTCGCCGCGGCGGGGGTCGCCGCGTGAACATCCTCTGGTTCGCCGTCGGGCTGATCGTCCTCGTGATCATCCACGAGGCCGGGCACATGGTCGTCGCCCGCTGGTGCGGCATGCGGGTCGAGCGCTTCTCCGTCTTCATGGGCCGCCCCCTCATCTCGTGGACGAGGGGAGAGACCGAGTACGGCGTCGGATGGCTGCCCATCGGCGGCTACGTGAAGATCAGCGGGATGCTCCGCTCCGAGGAGATCCCCCCGGAGGTCGAGCCCCGGGCGTACTACAACGCCCCCGTCTGGAAGCGGATCGCCACGATCCTCGCGGGGCCGGCGGTCAACATCATCCTGGCCGTCGTCCTCTTCGTGATCTCGTTCTGGATGCCCGGCGCGCAGACCGTCAACCGCGTCGACCAGATCACGCCGGACTCGCCCGCCATCGCCGCCGGGCTGCAGCCCGGCGACCGCCTCGTGTCGGTCAACGGCGTCGGCGACGGGGACCTCTCCGCCGCCCGCCGGGAGCTGCAGTCGCACCCCGGCGAGGTCGTCACCGTCCAGATCGACCGCGACGGCCGGATCATCGACGAGCAGGTGCGCCTGCAGAGGGTGGAGCTCGAGGACGGCGGCGCCATCGGCCGCCTGGGGATCACCTTCGACACGGCGCCCTACGGCTTCGTGGACGGCCTTCGGGAGGGGACGGCCTTCTCGTGGGAGGTCGTCGAGGCCAACGTCTCCGCCATCGGGCAGCTCTTCACGAGCCAGGAGGCCCGTGAGCAGGTGAACTCGATCGTCGGGGTCGGCGCCGTCTACAACGAGGTCGCCGACGACGGCTGGATCACCGTCATCCGGTTCTTCGCCCTCGTGTCGCTGGCGCTCGGCATCTTCAACCTGCTGCCGCTGTTGCCGCTCGACGGCGGCCACATAGTGATGGCGCTCATCGAGAAGATCCGGGGCAAGCCCGTCAACGAGGACTTCTACACACGCGCCTCGTTCATCGGCTTCGCGCTGCTCGTGGTGCTCACGATCTTCATCGTGAACAACGACATCTCCAAGATCCGCGGGGACGGCTTCGGCATCGAGCGGTGACATCCCGCCGGCGGCCATCGCCGCCGCCCGGCGCTAGATTGACCCCATGACGGCTGCCCGGCGCGAGACCCACCTCTGCGACGTCGGTGGGGTGCCCGTCGGCGCGGGCCGCCCCGTGGTGGTCCAGTCGATGACGAACACGGACACCGCGGATGCGGCCGGCACCGCGGCCCAGGTGGCCCAGCTCGCCGAGGCGGGCTCCGAGATCGTGCGGATCACGGTCAACAACCGCGCCTCCGCGGCCCAGGTGCCCGAGATCGTGGCCCGCCTGCGCGACGTGCACGGCGTGGAGGTCCCGCTCGTCGGCGACTTCCACTACAACGGGCACACGCTGCTGCGGGAGTTCCCCGACACCGCCGACGCGCTCGCCAAGTACCGCATCAACCCCGGCAACGTCGGCCGCGGCGCCCGCCACGACGCGAACTTCGCGACGATGGTGCAGGCGGCGATCGACCACCGCCGCCCGGTGCGGATCGGCGTCAACGGCGGCTCGCTCGACCCGGAGCTGCTCGACACCCTCATGGACGAGAACGGCCGCCTCCCCGATCCGGAGCCGGCCGAGGCCGTCGTGCGCGAGGCGATGGTGCAGAGCGCCATCTCGTCCGCCGAGGCGGCGGAGGAGATCGGCCTGCCCGCCGACCGGATCATCCTCTCCTGCAAGACGAGCCGCCTGCAGGACATGGTGGCCGTCTATCGCGAGCTGGCCCGGCGCTGCTCGTACCCCCTGCACCTGGGCCTCACCGAGGCCGGGATGGGCTCGAAGGGCATCGTGTCCACCACCGCCGCGCTCGCGATCCTGCTGCAGGACGGCATCGGCGACACGATCCGTGCCTCGCTCACGCCGGAGCCCGGCGGCGACCGCTCGATCGAGGTGCGGGTCTGCCGCGAGCTCCTCCAGAGCCTCGGCTTGCGCACCTTCCGCCCCGAGGTGACCGCCTGCCCGGGCTGCGGGCGCACCACGAGCACCGTCTTCCAGGAGCTCGCCCAGACGATCGAGCGCCACCTGGACGAGCGCATGACCGTCTGGCGCGCCGAGCGCCCCGGCGCCGCGGGCCTGAAGGTCGCGGTGATGGGCTGCATCGTCAACGGCCCGGGGGAGAGCCGCGCCGCCGACATCGGCATCTCGCTGCCCGGCACGGGGGAGCAGCCGCGCGCCCCGGTCTACGTGGACGGCGAGAAGGCCACCACGCTCGAGGGCCCCACGCTGGCGGAGGACTTCATCCGCATGGTGGAGGAGTACGTCGAGACGCGCTTCCCGCGCGTCGGCGAGCCCGCGAAGGTCTAGCGGTCTAGTAGGCCCGGGCCACGAAGGCCCGCAGGCCGGCCTCGCCCGGATCGTCCGGGACGGTGCCGTCCTCGCGCTGCAGGCAGCGCACCGTGATGCCCTCGCCGGCGAGGCGGTCCTCGCCGTCGTCGCCCACGGCCTCCCACGGGATGCGGGCGAAGCCGGTCTTCGCGGCCTCGATGGCCTCGTCGATCGTGCTCACGTCGGTCGTGCGCGACTCGCGGGTGGCGGTCGCCTCGGCGAGCAGGGTCTCGTGGATCGTCTCCAGCAGCGTCGGGACGCGCTCGCCCAGCCCCGTGGCGGGCACCGTCTCCTTCGTGCGGTCGTCGCGGCGGGCGAGCGTCACGACGCCCTCGCCGACGTCCCGCGGGCCCAGCTCGATGCGGACCGGCACGCCCTTGATCTCCCAGTCCGTCACGCGCCGGCCGAAGCCGGTGGAGGTCTGGGCATCGACCTTCACACGGACGCCCGCGGCGGTCAGCTCCGCGGCCACGCGGCGGGCCTCGGCCTCCACCGTGCCGGAGTCGTCGTCGCGCACCACCATCACCACGGCCTGGACGTTGGCGATCCGTGGGGGCACGCGCAGCCCGTGGTCGTCGCCGTGGCACATGATGAGCCCGCCGATCATGCGGGTCGTGGTGCCCCACGAGGTCGTCCAGCAGTGCTGGAGCGTGTTCGAGGCGTCGAGGTACTGCATCTCGAACGCCTTCGCGAAGTTCTGCCCGAGCTCGTGGCTCGTCCCCATCTGCAGGGCGCGGCCGTCGCCCATCATGGCCTCGCAGGTCATCGTGTTGATGGCCCCGGCGAAGCGCTCACGGGCGGTCTTCATGCCCACCAGCACGGGCATCGCGAGCAGGTTCGTCATGAAGTCGCGGTAGACGTCCAGCAGGATGCGCCGGGCGTAGGCGGCGGCGTCGTCCTGCGTGGCGTGGGCCGTGTGGCCCTCCTGCCAGAGGAACTCGGTCGTGCGCAGGAAGATCCGCGGGCGCAGCTCCCAGCGGACGACGTTCGCCCACTGGTTGAGCAGCAGCGGCAGGTCGCGGAACGACTGGATCCACTTGGCCATGAGCTCGCCGAACAGCGTCTCCGACGTGGGCCGCACGACGAGCGGCTCCTCGAGCGTCTTGCCGCCGGCCACGGTCACCACGGCGAGTTCGGGGCTGAAGCCCTCGACGTGCTCGGCCTCCCTACGGAGGTACGACTCCGGGATGAACAGCGGCAGGTAGACGTTCTCGGCGTCGGCCGCCTTGATGCGGGCGTCCATCTCGGCCTGCATCCGCTCCCAGAGGCCGTAGCCGTACGGGCGGATGACCATGGTGCCGCGCGCGGCGCCGTTCTCGGCCATCTCGGCCTTGGCGACCACGTCCTGGTACCACTGCGGGAAGTCCTCGGTTCGCGAGGCGAGGATGGGAGCCTTGGCCATCGGCGGCGCATCCTAACGACCACGGCGCCGCGCGACATGCCTGCCGGGCTGCGGTACAGTGGACGACCGAACGGGGCGTGGCGCAGCCTGGTAGCGCACCCGGCTGGGGGCCGGGCGGTCGGAGGTTCAAATCCTCTCGCCCCGACTTACTGGAGGTACCGGACCGATGAGCGATCTCCGCGACGCGCTCGCAGCCCGCGTGGAAGGCCCGGTCCACGCGCCGGGCGACCCCGGGTACACCGACGAGGTGACCGGGTTCAACCTGGCCGTGGTCCGCACGCCGCAGCTCGTGGTGGGCGCGACGTCCACGGACGACGTCGCCCAGGCGATGCGCTTCGCCCGGGAGAACGGCCTGCGGGTCGGCGTCCTGGCCACGGGGCACGGCGAGACGCCCGACGGGGCGGGCCTCGTGATCACCACGGGGCGCATGGACTCGGTCGCGGTCGACCCCGCGGCGCGCACCGCGACGATCGGCGGCGGGGCCATGTGGGGCCCGGTCGTCGCCGCGGCCGCCCCGCACGGGCTGGCGCCCTCCACGGGCTCGTCGCCCCTCGTGGGCGTGGTGGGCTTCCTGCTGGGCGGCGGCCTCGGCCCGATGGCCCGGACCGAGGGCTTCGGCTGCGACCGCCTCCTGCGGGCGACCGTCGTGACGGGTGCCGGCGAGGTCGTGACCGCGGCCCCGGACGACGACGCCGAGCTGCTGTGGGCCCTGCGCGGCGGGGGCGGCGGCGTGGGCGTCGTGACCGAGGTGCAGGTGCGGCTGGAGGCCATCCCCGACCTGTACGCGGGGCATCTCATCTTCGGCCCCGGCGAGGCCGCCGCGGTGCTCCACGGCTGGGTCGGGTGGGTGCAGGACGCCGACCCCCGGGTCACCACCAGCGTGATGGCCGTCGCGCCGCCCGTGCCGGACGCCCCGCCCTTCCTGGCGCTGCTGCGGTTCGCGTTCCCGGGGCCGGCGGAGGAGGGGGAGGCCCTCGCCGCCCCGCTGCGGGCGCTCGCGCCGGCGTTCCACGACGGCATCGGCCCGATGGACCTCGCGGACGTCGCGATGATCCACCAGGACCCGGTGGACCCCGTGGCGGCCTGGGTGCGGGGCGACCTGCTGGGCAGCGTCGACGCCCGGCTGGCCGACCTCATGCTCGGGACCGTCGCGCCGGGGAGCCCGTCGCCGTTCATGGGCGTCGAGGTGCGCCACATCGCGGGGGCGACCGCGACCGACGTGCCCGAGGGCTCCGCCGCCGCCGGCCGCGGCGCGTCGTTCGTGATGAGCGGCTTCTGCCAGGACACGGCGCGCTTCCGGGAGGCCCCGGGCGCGCTGGCCGCGATGGGCACGGCCCTCGACGGCTGCGTCCACGACGGCATGACACCGAACTTCGCCGGGCCCCTCACCGCCGAGGTCGTGGCCCGCTGCTGGCCCGGGGGGACCGCCGGGCGGCTGTCCGCCGTGCGGCGCCGACTCGACCCCGACGGGGTGCTCGCCGGGCACCTCTGACCCCGGAGCGGGCAGGATGGGCGGCGGTGAAGCGCCAGATCCCCAACGCCCTCAGCCTGCTGCGCCTCGCGGCGCTGCCGGTGCTGCTCTGGATGCTCGCCACGGCCGAGGGGCCCACCGCCCCCTGGGCGGCGCTCGTGTTCGGCCTCGTGGGCGCCACGGACCTCCTGGACGGGTACCTGGCCCGCCGCTGGCACGCCGAGAGCCGTTTCGGGCGCATCGTGGACCCGCTCGCCGATCGCCTGCTGGTGATCGTGGGCCTCGTGGGCGTCATCCTGCTCGGGCGCCTGCACTGGACGGGCCCGCTCATCCTCATCGCCCGGGACGTCCTGATCGTCCTCGCCTACATCCTCCTCATGCGGAGGGGCATCGAGATGCGGGTGGACATGGCCGGGAAGATCTCCTCGGCGCTGGCCATGGTGGGCGTCGGCGGCGCGATGCTGTTCGACCAGGTGTGGGTCGACGTCATCTTCTGGGCGGCCGTCGTCCTGTCGGTGGCGACGTTCCTGAACTACGCGCGGATCGCCGTGGGTGAGCTGCGCGCGCAACGGGCCTCGACCACGCCCTGAGGGTTCGCCGTCCGGGCCGCTATGCTCCGTGTTCCCCGAGGAGGAAGCCCGATGGACGTCCAGCCCGATCTCAGCACGCTCAGCGACGAGGAGCTGAAGGAGCTCATCCGCCAGCTCACCGCGGAGGAGCTGGAGGTCTCGAAGCAGCGGCGCCTGCTCCACGCCCGCATCGAGCTGCTGAAGTCCGAGCTCGTGGGCCGGCTCAAGGGCCGCGACGAGGGCGCGCTCTCGGTGGTCGACGTGGACGCCCTGTCGAAGATCCTGGCCGGGCGGCTGCCCGACCTGGACGCCCTCGAGCGCGACTAGACCCGGCACGGAGAGGCGGGGGCGCCGATGTACTGCCCCGAGTGCGGGTTCCACCAGAGCGAGGCCCACAAGTACTGCGGGCGCTGCGGCGCGCTGCTCATCGTGGAGAACCAGGGCACCGGTGAGATCACCGGGCCGCTGGCGATCAGCGACGAGCAGGCGGAGACGGGGGAGTGGAAGGGCCCCACGATCGAGGGCCCCACGCTCGCCGTCCGCGCGGGCGGGCCGCCCGGGGCCGTCTTCTCGCTCGACCGCGACGAGGTCACCATCGGGCGCGAGCCCTCGGCGGACGTCTTCCTGGACGACGTCACGGTGTCCCGCAACCACGCGGTCATCACGACGGGCCCGAAGGGCGTCGGGCTGCGCGACCTGGGGAGCCTCAACGGCACGTACGTCAACCGGCGACGGATCGCGGCCGAGGAGCGGCTCGAGGACGGGGACGAGCTGCAGATCGGGAAGTTCCGGCTGACGTTCCTGGCCGGGTGAGCGAGCCGAGCCTCCTCCCCGAGGACGACCCCGCCGCGCGCGCGACGGGCCTGACGATCGGCGCGGTCTGCGACCTGCTGAAGGCCGACTTCCCGTCGATCTCGATCTCCAAGATCCGCTACCTCGAGGACCAGCGGCTGGTCACTCCGCAGCGGACGCCGGGCGGGTACCGGCTCTACTCGCCGCTCGAGGTGGAGCGCCTGCGCACCATCCTGCGGCTGCAGCGCGACGAGTTCCTGCCGCTGCGGGTGATCCGGCAGGAGCTCGAGTCCAGCACGAGCGGGGCCTTCTCCGTCGCCAACCAGGCGAAGCAGCTCAAGCGGGCGCAGCTCGCCGAGCCGGCGCCCACGCGCCGGTACACCGCCGCCGAGATCCTCTCCACCACGGGCGCGCCGGCCGCGCTGCTGAAGGCCCTCGGCGAGTACGGGCTCATCGGCGAGGAGGACGGCGGCGGGTTCGACGACACGGACCGCGAGGTCGTGCAGACGGCCCTCGAGCTGGCGTCGTACGGCGTCGAGCCGCGCCACCTGCGCATCTTCCGCGTGGCCGCCGAGCGCGAGGCCGGGCTCCTCGAGCAGCTCCTCACGGTGGGCCTGCGCTCCCGGAACCCCGAGCGCCGGCGCGAGGCTCTGGAGGCCCTGGAGAACCTGGCGGCGCTGGCCTCGCACATGCGGCACCTCATGCTCATCTCCGAGCTGCGGCAGATCGCCAACCCGTGACCGGCGACGAGCGGCTCGACTCCGCCATCCGGCGGATCCCGCACCACCCCAAGCCGGGGATCCTGTTCTACGACCTCATGCCGCTCTTCCAGGACGGCGACGCCCTGGCCGAGGCCGTGGGCGCGATGGCCCAGTGGGCCGCCCCCCGCGCGCCGGACCTGGTGGTGGGCGTGGAGGCCCGCGGCTTCGTGCTGGGCGGCGCCCTGGCGTCGTCCCTCGGGGTGGGCTTCGCGGCGGCCCGCAAGACGGGGAAGCTGCCGCACGAGACCGTGCGCCGCGAGTACGCGCTGGAGTACGGGACCGACGCGGTGGAGATGCACCGTGACGCGGTCCTGCCGGGGATGAGGGTGCTGGTGCACGACGACCTGCTCGCCACGGGCGGGACGGCGCGCGCGGCGTGCGAGCTGGTGGAGGACCTCGGCGGCGTCGTCGTCGGGGTGGCCGTGATCGTGGAGCTGACGTTCCTGCCGGGGCGCGAGGCCCTGGCGGGCCGGGACGTGCTGTCCCTCCTTACCTACGACGACGAGGCGGTGCCGGCGTGAAGGGCCTGATCGGGGTGGACATCGGCGGCAGCGGCATCAAGGGCGGTGTGGTCGACGCCCGCCGCGGCGCGCTCATCGGGGACCGCGTGCGCCTGGAGACGCCGCAGCCGGCGAAGCCGGCCGACGTTGTGAGGGTCGCGGCCGAGGTGGTGCGGAGCCTGCCGCGGGACTCGGGCCCGGTGGGCATCGGCGTCCCGGGGGCGATCGTGGGCGGCAAGGTCATGACCGCCGCCAACATCGACCACTCGTGGATCGGGCAGCCGGCCGCGGAGCTGTTCAGCGAGGCGATCGGGCGCAAGGTGGTCGTGCTGAACGACGCCGACGCGGCCGGCCTGGCCGAGGTGCGGTACGGCGCGGGCAAGGGCGTGAAGGGCGTGATCCTGGTGCTGACGCTGGGCACCGGCATCGGCTCGTCCCTGTTCGTGGACGGCCAGCTCGTGCCGAACACCGAGCTCGGGCACATCGAGATCCGGGGCAAGGACGCCGAGCGCCGAGCGTCGTCGGGCGCGCGGGAGCGCAAGAAGATGTCCTACTCGGAGTGGGCCCCGCTGCTCGACGAGTACCTGCACCGCGTGGACCAGCTCATCTGGCCGGACCTCGTGATCCTGGGCGGGGGCATCTCGAAGCGCCACGAGAAGTTCGTGCCGCTCCTGACCGCCCGCCCGCCGATCGTGGCGGCCACGCTGCGCAACGAGGCCGGCATCGTCGGCGCCGCGCTGCGCGCCAAGGCGCTGCTGGAGCCGGCCCGGCCGCCCGTGCGGCGCCGCGCCCCGGCCCCGGCCGCGGCCGCCACGCCCGCCCCGGCGGCTGCGGCGGCGACCACCGCGGCCAAGAAGCCCGCGGCGAAGAGGGCGGCTAGGCCCGCTGCGCGTAGCCGGGCAGGATCTGCACGGTGACCGTGCCGACGCCCGGCAGGCCCAGCGCCGCCGCGGCGGCCTGGGAGAGGTCGAGGTCGCGGCCCTTCACGTAGGGGCCGCGATCGTTGACCCGCACGGTCACGACGCGGGCGCCGTAGGCGATCCGCAGCATCGTGCCGAGGCGGAGGGTGCGTGACGCCGCGCTGAACGCGGCCGGGTCGTAGGGCTCCCCGCTCGCCATGCGCGCGCGGGTGAAGCCCGGCCCGTACCAGCCGGCGACGGCGGTGAAGGTGGGGAGCTGCGCGGGCAGGCGGCCGCCGTTCGCGACGGGGCCCACGGCGCCGACCCCGGGGAGGGCGCGCGAGGCGTCCGGTCCGGCCTGGGCGGGGGCGGTGTCGATGCGCTCGCCGGTGGCGGCGTCGCGCGGCGCCGAGCCGGGCAGGCTGCGGTCGCGCAGGAGGTCGGCGGGGAGGCCGCGGCCCGGCGTGTCGTCGGTGGCCGCCGCGTCCTCGTCGTCGTCCTCGTCCGCGGGCGTCGTGGCGACGGGCACGCCGAACTGGGTGGTCACCGTGAGCCCGCCGGCGAGGGTGGGGAGGGCGGCGGAGTCGGCGGCGGCCTCGCGCTCGCGTTCCTCGCGCTCCTCGGCCTGGGCGACGACCTCCTCGGCCTGCGCGAGCCGCTCCGAGAGGTCGGCCCGCTCGCGCACGAGGTCGTCGGTGCCGCGGGCGGTCTCGGCCTCGGCGGCGCGGAGCTGCTCGGCGGAGCGGCGGTAGCCCCGGACCATGGCCCGGTCGCTGCGGCCGAGCGCCTCCAGCAGGTCGATGCGCGCCTGGGCCTCGCCCAGGTCGCCGCCGGTGATGACCTCGATGACCGGGCTGGGGTCGGGGCTCACGTAGAGGGCGCGCAGGCGGCGCTCGACGGCCGTCAGGGCGGCGGCGTGCCGGTCCCGGGCGCGGTCGAGCCTCGCCCGGTTCTCGGCCAGGGCGCCGCGGTCGCGTGCGATGCGGCGCTCGAGGGCCCGCTCCTGGGCCGCGAGGGCGTCGCGCTCCGCCCGGGCGGTCTCGGCGTCCGGGGCCGCGCTGGCGGCCGGGACGACGGCGAGCGCGGCCAGGGCGGCGCACAGCACGCGGCGGCCGGTGCGGGGCGAGAGGGGGCGCACCCCTCCGGTATCGGCCCCGCGCGCCGCCGTCTGGACCGCCGCGCCACCCCGCCGGGCCCTCCCGGGGCCCGCCCGCGGTCAGCGGTCGAGGTAGGAGCGCTCCAGGTGGGCGATGAGGGCCTCGGGGCCCAGCTCGCGGCCGGTGGCCTCCAGCATGAGCTCCCGGGTGGGCCGGCGCGCGCCGTGGCGGTGGACCCGGTCGCGCATGAAGCCCAGGATCGCCAGGAACTCCCCGTTCGCGACGGCCCGGTCGATGCCGCCGAGGGCCTCGTCTGCGGCGTCCGCGAGCTGTGCCGCGTAGAGGTTCCCGAGGGTGTACGTGGGGAAGTAGCCGAAGAGGCCGTCCGCCCAGTGGATGTCCTGCATCGCGCCGAGGGCCGTGGTGGGCGGGCGGATGCCGAGCAGCTCCTCCATCCCGTCGGCGAAGGCGCCGGGCAGGTCGTCGACCGTGAGGTCGCCGCGCATCATCGCCAGCTCCAGGCCGAAGCGGAGGGCGATGTGGAGGTTGTAGGTGACCTCGTCCGCCTCGACCCGGATGAGCGACGGCCGGACGGCCTGCGCAGAGTCGTGGAGGAGCGCCGGGTCGATGCCCTGCATCGCGTCGGGGAAGAGGCGGCGCATGATCGGCTCGATGCGCTCCCAGAAGGCCGGGGAGCGGCCGACCTGGTTCTCCCAGAACCGGGACTGCGACTCGTGGGCGCCGAGGGACGGGGCGTCGTGCACCGGCGTCCGCACGGCCTCGCCGGGGAAGCCCTGCTCGTAGAGGGCGTGGCCCAGCTCGTGCATGACGGCGCTCAGGCCGCTGACCGGGGTGCCCAGCTCGAACCGCGTGGTGAAGCGGACGTCACCGCGGTGCGGGGAGCCGGTGAACGGGTGGGCGGAGGTGGTGATGACCCCGCCCGACAGGTCGAAGCCGACGAGCTCGGCGACCTCGTTGGCGAGGGCGCGCTGGCCGTCGAACGCCCACTCGCGCTCGGGGAGCGTGCGCGCCGGGCGCTCCGCGGCCTCGGCGACGAGGGGGGTGAGGGCCTCGCGGAGGCCCGCGAACACCGGCTCCAGGTCGGCGGCGCGCGCGCCGGGCTCGAACTCGTCGAGGAGGGCGTCGTAGGGCTCGTCGCCGACGCCGATCGCCTCCGCCTCCTGCCGCTTCAGCCCGACGAGGACCGCGAGGGGGCCGGAGAAGGCGCCGAAGTCGTCCGCCTCCCGGGCCGAGACCCAGGCGGAGACGCTGCGCGAGCTGGCCTCGCTGATCTCGCGCACGAGGCTCTCGGGCACTCGCACCGCGCGGTCGCGCGCCCGGGTGGCGAGCCGCACCGCGGCGGCGTCGTCACCGGAGAGGCCGTCGTCCTCCGCGAGCGCCGCGAGCGCGTCGCCGGCGTCCTCACGGACGAGCTCGCGGTGGTGCAGGGCGGCGAGGGTCCCCATGAGGGAGGCGCGCCCCTCCGCGCCGGCGGGCGGCATGAGCGTCTCGCGGTCCCACCCGAGCATCCCCGCGGCGCCGCCGAGGTCGGCGAGGGTGCCCATCCAGTCGCGGACGAGCTCCAGGTCGGATGACGATCGCCCCGTCACGGGCGGGATCATAGGGACGTGCGCGGCGCGGCGACGGGCGTATCCTCGGAGGCGTGAGCCCGCCCCCGGCACGCACCCCGCCCGCCTGGCTGCTGTGGTGGGAGGACCTCCACATCGGGGTCCAGATCGCGCTGCTGCTCCCGGTGGCGAGCCTGCTGCTCTGGTTCATCCACATCGTGTTCCTGAACCAGCCCGTGCTGCGGGGCCTGTCCTACGGGATCTTCTGGGGGGCCATCGCGACGGCGCTCGTCGTCGGGGCCAGCCGGTCCGAGAAGGCGCGCCGGGGCCGCTGACCCGCTGACCGGTGTGCACTTGTACGTGGTCGCCCACGTACAAGTGCACATCCCGGATCAGGCGGAGGGGGTGATCAGCCCCCGGTCGCCGCGTTCTGGAACTCGCCGATGGTGCTGGTGACCTCGGGGACGAGGGCCTGCACCGCCGACAGGTCGCCGGAGTTCGCCGCGTCGAGGAAGCGGCGGAGCACATCGCTGACCGCCGGGCCCGTGCGGGCGAGGCCGGCGCGCTGCTCCTCGAGCTGCGCCACCGGGAGGGTGTAGCCGTCGAGCTTGGCGATCGCCGCGTCGAAGGTGTCCAGCGAGGCCTGGGCCTGCGGCACCTTGGAGCGGAGGTCGTCGAGCCCGGTCGTGCTCTGGAGCAGGGTCCCGAACTCCTGGAGCGCCCCCGCGGCCTCCTGCACGTCGGCGAGGTAGGCGGCGGCGTCACCCGTGCCCGTGGTGCCGGTGTCGGTGACCGTCTCCGTCGGGGTGGTGGGGGTCGTCGCGACCGTCGGCGCGGTCGGCGTCGTGGACGTGGTGTCCGTCGTCGGGTCCTCGCCCTGGTCGCTGCCGCAGACCGTGAGGCCGAGGGACTGGGCGGCCGCGTCGGACTGCTCGTTGAGCGCCTCGATCTGCGGGTTGACCTCGGTCACGACGGCCGTCGCGTCCTCACCGGCCTCGATGCGGTCGGCCGCGCCCTGGATGGCGCTGATCTGGGCCTCGATCGCGGTGACGCCGGTGTCGAACCCGGCCTGCAGGTCCTCCGGCGGCTTGAGGGCCTTGAGCTTGTCGAGCTGGCCCTGCTGGATCGGCAGCGCCGACCGGATGTAGCCGACGAACTGGTCCGCGCTGGTGGGCTCGGCGATGGCGTCGAGCTCGCGGTTGGCGTCGGCGCAGATGGCGTCGGCCTGCGAGCGGAACTCGTCGGCGCTGAGCGTGTCCGAGTCACCGCCGCCGCCACAGCCGGCGATGAGGGCGGTCGCCGCGACGGCGACCAGGCCGGCCGCGAGCGACCGGCGTCGTGCGAGAGGCATTTCCGATACTCCTTGGATGAGGACCGGGGCACGATATCCGCTGCTCCGGACCGCGTGCGATCCCCCGTCCGGGGGGGTCGGGGGCGCCACCGGTCGAGGCTCGCGACCGGCCCGCGCCGGTCGTCCTCTAGACTCGCCGGAGTCACCGAAGGAGCCCTGCATGCCCGTCCCGAAGACCGTCGTCGCCGCCCTCAACGCCCAGATGGGGCGCGAGCTGGAGGCCCACCTCCAGTACCTCGCCATCTCGTCCTGGTTCGACGCGGAGGGCCTGCCCGAGCTCACGAAGTTCTTCGCGGCCCAGGCGGCCGAGGAGCACGCGCACGCGATGCGCTTCCTCGACTACATCCAGGACGTCGGCGGTCCGGTCGAGATCCCCGGGCTCGCGGCCCCGAAGCCGTCCTTCGAGAGCGCCGAGGAGGCCGTCTCCGCCTCCCTGGAGTGGGAGGAGGCGGTCACGGACCACATCCACCGCCTCGTGGACCTGGCCGTCGAGAACCGCGACCACGCCACCAACACGTTCCTCCAGTGGTTCGTGACCGAGCAGGTGGAGGAGGTCTCCACCATCGGCGAGCTGCTGGCGGTGACGCGCCGGGCCGGCGAGGGCAACCTGCTGCTCGTCGACGACTACGTCGCGCGGTCGGCCGCGACGCCGGAGTGACCGCCCCCGCGGCCTGAGCGACGTGGACGCGGCCGGGCTCGCCTGCCGCCCCATGCGGGCGGCGGACTACACCCGGGCCCGCGCGGTGGTGGACGGCTGGTTCGGCCACCCCGTCGGGCTCGTGATGCACCGGCTGTTCTTCGACCAGCTCGGGCCGTCCGGGGTCTGGATGGAGGAGCCCGGCGGCGCGCCCGCCGGGTTCCTGCTGGGGCTGGTGAGCGAGAGCGAGCCGGACCTCGCGTATGTCCACATGCACGTCGTGGCCCCGGCGTGGCGCGGCCGGGGGGCGGGGGAGCGGCTGTACGCGGAGTTCTGCGCCCGGGCCGCGAACCGCGGGTGCCGGCGGGTGCGCGCCCTGGCGGCCTCGGACCGCGCGGCGTCGCGCCGCTTCCACGAGCGCCTCGGGTTCGAGGGCACCGACGAGCCCGGATACCTCGGCCCGGGAGGCGACCGGACGGTCTACGAGAGGGCGCTGCCCCTGTCGGTCCCGCCGACGCCTCCGCTAGCATCGCGCCGATCCGGTCACGGCGGGGGCACCTTGGGGGGCGACATGGCAGATCCGGAGCCGCAGGACGACAGGCGGGCCCACCCCCGCGTCGACGTCGAGGTTCCCGCGCGGGTGGTCGCGGACGGCGAGGTCGTCGAGGCGCAGAGCGTCAACCTCAGCGAGGGCGGCATCCTGCTCGCCGGCACGGACTTCCCGTCCGCCGCGCAGGTGCGCATCGAGATCGAGCTGGCCGAGATGGGCTGGCACGCGCTGGAGGCCGACGTGGTGCGCATGGAGGACCGCCCCGGCGGGACGCTGGCGGCGCGCTTCGCCGAGGCGGCGACCGAGGGCGGGCGCGACGCGATCCGCGCCTTCTTCGCCGCCCGGATCGAGCCCCCCGGGGAGTGACCCGGGCCTAGGCCTGGAGGTCCACCAGGCCGCCGCGCGTGGTGTCCTGGGGGTCCGGCGGCGCCTCCGGCCGGTCGCGCCGCCCGCCGGCGTGACCACCGTGGCCGCCCCCGTGGCGGCGGTCGCCCGTGGCGACCTCGGAGCCCTCGTGGGCCTCGGGCAGGCGCTCCGCCCGGGCGGCGTCGGCGCGCGCGCCGGCGGCGACGACGATCCCGGCCTCCGCGCCCCGGTGGATGAGGGCGTGGGCCGTACGGCTGGCCTCGGGTATCCCGGCGGTGACGATGCCGGTGACGTGGGGCATCGGGAACCTCGCTCGGTGGGGTCCTCCCAGGGCGTATCGACACGCCCCTCCCGGACCTTGAGGGTCGCGGTCGCACCGGAGGGTGTAATCCCCCGGACGGGGGATGCCGATACCTAGTCCACACCGCCCCACTCCCCGTCCGCAGACGGGGGTGCCACCGGGGCGGACAGAACCCAGGCGAACCGGCAGGGAGGCCAGGCCGTCTGATGTCGCATCACGAACCCGCAGAGGGAGGAACGCCCCTGCGCGAGCCGCGTCGCACCCGCCGCGCGGCCGCCGCATGGGCCCTCACCGTCCTGGCGTTGTCCGCCACGGTCCAGTCCGCGTCGGCCGCCGAGCGCAGCGACTCCGTGCTCGTGCGCGTCGATCCGGGAGCCTCGGCCGCCGAGCGCGCCGACGTCCGCACCGCGCTCGACGCGGACGGCGTGCGCCCGCTCGTGGACGGGTGGCGCGCCTACGCGCTGCCGTCCGACGTCAGCCTGGCCCAGGCGGAGCGCCTGCTCCGCGGCGAGCCGGCCGTGGAGGACGTCGAGCTCGACGGGCGCCTGTACCCGGCCGAGATCCCGAACGACGCCTACTTCGGGTCCCAGTGGGCGCTGCCGGTGATCGGCGCGCCGTCCTCCTGGGATGCGACCGGCGGTGCGGGGCAGGTCGTGGTGGCGGTCATCGACACCGGCGTCCAGACCGCGCACGCCGACCTGTCGGCGCGCCTCTGGCAGAACCCGGGCGAGGTCCTCAACGGGCTCGACGACGACGGCAACGGCCGCGTGGACGACCTCCACGGCTGGAACTTCTACGACGACAACGCGACGCTCTACAGCGCGTCCGACGGCGACAGCCACGGCACGCACGTCGCCGGGACGATCGCCGCGCAGCGCGGCAACACGATCGGCGTCGCCGGCGTGTCCCACAACGCGCGGATCATGCCGCTCAAGTTCCTGAAGCCGGGCGGCGGCTACACCTCCGACGCGATCGTCGCGATCCAGTACGCCACGGCCGAGGGCGCCGACATCATCAACGCGTCGTGGGGTGGCGAGAGCTACTCCCAGCCCCTGTGCGACGCGATCGCCCTGGCGGGCGACGCCGGCGTGCTCTTCGTCGCGGCGGCCGGCAACGGCGGCGCCGACGGCATCGGCGACGACAACGACGTCGTGGGCAACTGGCCCACCAACTGCCCGTCGTCCAACGTCATCTCCGTCGCGGCGACCGAGCCCGGCGACCTGCTGACGACGTTCTCGAACTACGGGGCCTCGTCGGTGGACATCGGCGCGCCCGGCGACGACATCCTCTCCACGATCCCGACCGGGACCTACGGCTACAAGTCGGGCACCTCGATGGCCGCCCCGCACGTCAGCGGCGTCGCCGCGGTCGTGCTCGGGATGCACCCGGCCCTGCTCCCCTGGCAGCTCCGCGCCGCGATCACGGGCGGCGGCGACCCCGCGCCCGCGCTCGCCGGCCGCACCACCTCCGGCCGCCGCCTGTCCATGTCCGGCGCGCTCACGGTGGCCGGCACGGGCATCGGCCCCGACACGACGCCGCCGGACCCGTTCGCCCAGCTCTCGCCCGCCGACGGCTTCGCGACCGCCAGCCGCTCGTCCCTCATCTTCTCCTGGGCCGCGACGGGGGACGCCGGCAGCGGCGTCGCCTCGTACGCCCTCATGCTCGACGGCCGCCAGGTGGCGGGCACCGGGCCCTCCACGCGCTCGGCGAGCGTCGCGGTGGAGGACGGGGTCCACACCTGGTCCGTCACCGCCCGCGACACCGCCGGCAACGTCCGCGGCACGTCGTCCCGCACCCTCACGGTCGACCGGACCCCGCCGTCCGCGCCCGTCCCGCAGTCCCCCGCCGCCGGCGCCAAGGTCGCCGGCCCCGTCGTCGAGCTCACCTGGGGTGCCTCCCAGGACGCCGTGACCGGCGTCGCCTCGTACCGCGTCCTGGTGGACGGGGTCGCGGTGGCGACCGTGCCCGGCACGAGCACCTCCGCCCGGGTCACCATGACCAAGACCGCCCACAACTGGCAGATCCTCGCCGTGGACGGCCTGGGCAACCAGGTGGCCGGCCCGGCGCGCGCCGTCACGGTGACGGCGACGGTCCCCGCGCTCGGCACGAACCCGACCTCCAAGCGGCTCACCCTCGTCGCCCCGACGCGGCTCGCCGCGGGCGCCACCCCTGCGCTGCGGGTGCGTGTGCCCGCGCCGATGGCGGTCAACGTGACCGTGCGGCGGTCCGACAAGGTGAAGCCGATCGGCTCCTTCCGCATCCGGGCGGGCCGCGGCCTCACGACGATCCGGTTCCCGCGGACGGTCACCACGAAGATGCGCTCCCGCGGCACCTACGTCATCTCGGCCCGCGCCGGCGCGACGCTGCGGGACACGGTGCGGATCACGGTCGGCCCCCGGAGGTAGCCCCCGGGGTCAGCCCACCCGCCAGCCGACGTCGAGGGTGCCGTCGTGGACGATCGCGTACACCGGCCGCCCCCGCCGGGGTGAGAAGACGACGGACATGAGCTCGCCCTCGGCCAGGGCGAGCTCGGCCGGCAGGCGGCGGAACTCCACGCTCCGCCGCTCGCCGCGGGCGTCGGCGAAGACCGCCTGGTGCCGCATCCCCAGCCACCGGCGCTCGAGCCGGGGGCGGCCGACGCAGCGGGCGCCGATCATCGCGGCGAAGGAGTCGCCGCAGGCGGGGCAGACGAGGTCCACCGTCCGGCCGCCCGGATCGGTGACCCGGCAGCGGGTGGCGCACGACGGGCACGGCAGGCGCCGCAGCGGCGGGCCCGGCTCCGGCGGCGGGACGTAGGGGCGGCGGCGCCCCAGGTCGTACCGCCCGCGCCGGCCGGGGTCGCCCAGGACGTGCCACGCCGCGTTGGCGCGCTTGGTGACCTCCTCGGCCCTGTCCCGCTGGTCCGGGTCCCGGAACCGGTCGGGATGGAACGCCGTGATGAGGAACCGCCACGCTGCCCGCACCTCGTCGGGGCCGGCGTCGGGGTCCACGTCGAGCGTGGCGTAGTGGTCGTCGAGGTCGGTCACCGGCCACCGGAGCATGACGGAATCCGCACGGGGCGCCCGATCCCGCGTAGGCTGCCCGGTGTGGAGGAACGGCCCGCCATCGGCGCGCGGCTCCGGGAGGCCCGCCTGCGCCAGGGGCTGGAGATCGCCGACTGCGCGCAGGCGACCAGGATCCGGGAGCGCTACCTCGTGGCGATCGAGGACGGCCGCTTCGAGTCGCTGCCCGATCCGGCCTTCGTCAACGGCTTCGTGCGGGCCTACGCGGCCCACCTCGGCGTGACCGTGGAGGGCCCGGTGCGCGACCTGCCCGTGGCCCCCGTCCAGGCGGGGCGCGGCCGCGCCCGTCCGGTCCACGTGAGCGCCACCCGCATCACGGCCCGGGGGGCCGGCACGCGGCCCCGGCTGTGGCGCCGGCGCGGTGTGTGGCTCGTGCTGCTCGTGGTCGCGGTCGCCGCCGTGGGCCTCTGGGCCGGGGTGATCCCCACCCCGTGACGGCCTGAGCGTGGCGCGCGGGCGCGCGGCGGGGAGCCGCTCCTACGGCTCGATCGTCTGGGAGAACACGTTCACGCTGTTCAACCTGGTGCTCGGGGCGCTGCTCGTCCTGACGCTCACGCTCGGCAACCCGAAGGACGCGCTGTTCGGCGGCGTGATCATCGCCAACTCGCTCATCGGGATCATCCAGGAGATCCGGGCGAAGCGGGTGCTCGACCGCCTGTCGCTGCTCGTGGCCCCGAAGGCGCGCCGCCTGGGCGCGGACGGGAGCGTGGAGGAGGTGGCGGCCGAGGCCGTCGCCGTGGGCGACCGGCTGCGCGTGGAGGCCGGCGACCAGGTGATCGCCGACGGCGTCGTGGATGCGTCCCACGGCCTCTCCCTGGACGAGTCGATGCTGACGGGGGAGAGCGACCCGGTCGCGCGCGGCGAGGGCGAGCGGATCCTGTCCGGGGCGTTCTGCGTCGCGGGGTCCGGCGAGTTCACCGTGGACGCGGTGGGGGCCGAGAGCTTCGCCGAGCGGCTCGCGGAGGAGGCCCGCGGCACGCGCGCGTCCCTCTCGCCGCTGCAGGAGGACGTCAACACGATCCTGAAGTGGACGGTCGGGGCGATGATCCCGCTCGCGATCGCGCTGACGGTGTCGCTGATCATCCGCGACGTGGACGCCGGCGAGCTGGCCGCCACGGTGGTCGCCGCCCTCGTGCCGCTGGTGCCGGAGGGGCTCGTGCTGCTCACGAGCCTGACGTTCGCCGTCGCGGCCGTGCGGCTCGCGCGGCTCGGCACCCTGGCCCAGCGCCTCAACGCCATCGAGAGCCTCGCCTCGGTCGACACGCTCTGCCTCGACAAGACGGGCACCCTCACCGACAACAAGCTGGCCGTCGACTCGCTGGAGACGGCCCCGGACGTGGACGACGCGGACCTGCGCGCCGCCCTGGCCGCCCTCGTCGGCGGCAGCGCGAGCGCCAACGCGACGTTGAAGGCCATCGGCGAGGCCGTGCCGGGCTCCGAGCCCACCGTGCGGGCCGAGGTGCCCTTCTCGTCGGCCCGCAAGTGGAGCGGGGTCACGGTGGAGGGCCTCGGGACGGTGGTGCTGGGCGCGCCGGACGTCCTCGCCCGCGACGGCGTGCCTCTGGGGGACGCCCTGGGCGCCCGAGTGGAGGAAGAGGCCGGCGCGGGCCGCCGGGTGGTGCTGGTGACCCGGGGCGACACGACCCTGGAGGGCGAGACGCTGCCGGACTGCCTCGCGCCGCTCGGCATCGTGATCCTGGCCGAGTCGATGCGCCCGGAGGCGGCGGACACGGTCGCGTTCCTCACCCGGGAGGGCGTGCGGTCGCGGGTCATCTCGGGCGACTCGCCGGTGACGGTGCGCGCCGTGGCGATGGCGGCGGGGGTGCCCGGCGCCGACGGGCCGGCGGTCTCCGGCGCGGACCTGCCAGAGGACGAGGCGGCGCTCGGCGACGTGACGGAGGAGACGGCCGTCTACGGCCGCATCACGCCCGAGCAGAAGCGCTCTCTGGTGCGCGCGATGACGGACCGGGGGCGCTACGTCGCGATGACCGGCGACGGCGTCAACGACGTCCTCGCGCTCAAGGAGGCGCGTCTCGGCATCGCGATGGGGCAGGGGAGCCAGATCGCGAAGGGCGTCGCCGGCCTCGTGCTGCTCACCAACTCCTTCGCGACGGTCCCGCGCGCGGTGCGCGAGGGGCGGCGCATCATCCGCAACACCCACCGCGTGGCGAAGCTCTTCGTGGCCAAGTCGGTCTACTCGGCCGTCGTGCTGGCGACCCTCGGCCTCGCGCCGATCGCCTATCCGTTCCTGGCCCGCCAGGTGACGATCACCTCGACGCTGACGATCGGCATCCCGGCCTTCTTCCTGGCGCTCGCGCCCTCGGAGGGGCCGGTGAGACGGGAGGGCTTCATGAGCAGCCTCATCGCCTTCGTGGTGCCCGCGGGCGTGGTGAGCGCCGCGGCGATCATCGCGGCCTACCTCATCACCCGTGGGCCTCTGGACGAGGTGGTGGCCCAGGGCCGCACGGCCGCGACGCTCGTCGCCACCGGCATGGGGCTGGCGATCGTCGTGGAGGTGGAGCGGGGGCTGGAGAAGCGGAAGGTGCGCTGGTGGGTGTGGGCGATGGTGGCCGCCTTCGCCGCCGCGCTGACCGTCGGGTTGCAGATCCCGTGGCTCCGCGACTTCTTCGCCCTGGAGGAGCCGACCTCCGACGTGTGGTGGACCGTCGGGGCCACCCTCCTGGTGGGCATCGCGATCATGTCGTCGGTGCGCCGGATCCCGTGGCTCGCGCGCCGGGAGGAGGGGGTGCCGGCGTGAGGGTGCAGTGGGCCGTCCTGGCGCGCTACGCCGAGGTGAACGGCGGGCTCGTCACCATGGTCGGGGGCGGGATCGACCTGTTCGGGGTCCCGGCCTTCCCGGGGACCGTGGACTTCCACGTCGTCGCGAACTTCCGCTTCCACGAGGCGGAGGCCGGCGCAGACCGGGAGATCCGGCTGGAGATCCTGGACGCCGAGCTGCGCCCCGTGGGCGCGCCCGCCGTCTTCACGGTGTCCCTCGGGCTCTCGGACGGGCACCTGGAGGGCTGGGAGGCCGGGATCTCCCTCGTGGTCCCGTGCCTCCTCGACATCCCCGCCCCCGGCACCCACAGCGTCACCCTCTCCATCGACGACGACGCCCGGGCCGTGGCCCTGCCCTTCATGGTCGTCGAGGGCGAGGTCTAGGGGAGGCAGGACAGGGGGCCGGGGCGGAGAAACCCGGGCCATCCCGGACCGAGGAGATCCGCATGTTCCCGCGCCCGCTCCGCACGCTGGCGGCCGTCGCCTGCGCCGCCGCCCTGGCCGGCGTCCTCGTCGCCTGCGGTGACGAGGACGACTCCGGCTCCTCCACGGAGGAGGCCCCCACCACCGCCGCCACGACGACTGCCGCGCCGGCCGCCGGCACGGTGCAGCTCACGACGAGCGACGGCGTGGACATCACGCTCGACCTGGAGTCCTGCAGCAGCGACGGCGCCACCGACCTGACCCTGAGGGCGTCGTCGGAGACGGCCGACCTCAGCGTCGAGGCGACGGGCGGCACCGGGCCGGTGATGCTCACCTCCGCCGACGGCGACCGCGAGGGCCGGGCGGACTCCGTGACCGTCGGGGACGACGGGGAGTTCACCGCGACCGGGCCGCTCACCCTGGCCGACGACACGGCCGAGCCGGCCACCTTCGAGCTGACGGGCAACTGCGGGACCGCCGGCGGCCTGGGCCCGGTCTCGTCTACCGTGAGCCTCACGACGAGCGACGGCGTGGACCTCACGCTCGAGATCCAGTCGTGCGAGACCTCGGGCGACAGCGACCTGACGCTCACCGCCTCCACCGAGACGGCCGACCTGACGGTCGCCGCGACCGGAGGGACGGGCCCGGTGAAGCTCGACGCGGCGGACGGCGACCGCGAGGGCCGGGCGGACTCGGTGACCGTCGACGACGACGGGGACTTCACGGCGACAGGGCCGCTGACCCTCGCCGACGACACGGCGCAGCCCGCGACCTTCGAGCTCACGGGGAACTGCGGGCTCGCGACCCCCTGAGGGCCCACTGAACGGCGAAAGCCCCGCTCAGGCGGGGCTTTCGGCGTTCTGAGTAGCGCATACGGGATTTGAACCCGTGTTACCGCCGTGAGAGGGCGGCGTCCTAGGCCCCTAGACGAATGCGCCACGGACGAGCCGTGTACCGGGGAGACGGACTGGGGGAGGAGGATTCGAACCCCCGCTACCGGGGCCAGAACCCGGCGTCCTACCGCTAGACGATCCCCCACCGGTGCGGGCCGATGGCGATCGTACCAGACGATCCGGGCCGCTCAACCCGCCGCCGACGCCGCGAGGACCAGTGCGCCGAGGGGGCCGGCCGAGCCGCCCAGGCCGGCGGCCTGCACGAAGGCGGGATCGTCGTGCTGCGGCAGCCCGGGGTAGCCGCCGAGGGCGGTCGCCAGGTGCGCGCGGACGGCCGGCACGAGCCCCGGCAGGCCGGCCACGCCACCGCCCAGCAGCACCCGCTCGGGCGCGACGACGTAGACGAGGGCCCGGATGCCGGCGGCGATGTAGGCGGCCTCCAGGTCGACGGCACGGTCGCGGTCGGCGCCGGTCAGCTCCTCGGCCGGGACGCCCCAGCGGGCGGCCATCGCCGGGCCGCAGGCCATGCCCTCCCAGCAGTCGCCGTGGAAGGGGCAGACGCCGGGGAAGTCGTCGCCCGGCACGCGCGGCACGGCGACGTGGCCGGCCTCGGGGTGGGGGAGGCCGCGCAGGGGGCGCCCGCCGGCGACGATGCCGGCGCCGATGCCGGTGCCCACGGTGATGTAGGCGAAGGTGCCGAGGCCCCGGGCGGCGCCCCAGCGGCCCTCGGCGAGCGCGGCGCCCGTGACGTCGGTGTCGAGGGCGACCGGGACGTCGAAGGCCGCGCGCAGGGGGCCGAGGAGGTCGGTGCCGGACCAGCCGGGCTTGGGGGTCTGCAGGAACCGCCCGCGCTCCAGGTCGACCGGCCCGAACGAGCCGACGCCGAGGGCCGCGAAGGGGCCCGTCTCCGCGCTCAGGTCGCGCAGCGCCGCCACGGCCTCGGCCAGGGTCTCGTCCGGCCCGCGGGTGGGGAAGCGGCGCTCGGCCAGGATGCGCCCCTCGTCGTCGCCCAGGAGGCAGACGAACTTGGTCCCGCCGGCCTCCACGCCCCCGAGGATCACGGGCGGAGGATGACATCGGGGCGGCGGCCCGGGGGTATCGTCATCCCATGACCGCAGGCCTCGAGCTCGTGGTCCGTGCCGGCCACCCGGACTTCCTGGACCTCCCGTGGACCGAGCCGCTGGAGGGGTGGCGGTCGGAGCGCGTCGTGCGGATGGCGCGCGGCATCTCCCGCCACGTCGTGCGCTTCGTGGCCTACGACGACCGCGTGTACGCGCTCAAGGAGACCGACCCGTCGGCGGCCCGGCGCGAGTACCGGATGCTGCTGGAGCTGCGCGAGGAGGGCCTGCCCTCCGTCGAGCCGGTGGGCGTCGCCCGCTGGCGCGGTGAGCGGGAGGAGGGGAGGCCGGGCACCGACCGCGCCACCCTCATCACCCGGTACCTCGACTACTCGCTGCCGTACCACTACCTGCTGGCCCGCCGCGGCCGCCCCGGCCTGCTGGACCGCCTGCTCGACGCCGGCGCCGTGCTCATGGCCCGGCTGCACCTGGAGGGCTTCTACTGGGGCGACTTCTCGCTCTCCAACGCCCTTTTCCGCCGCGATGCGGGGGCCTTCATCGCCTACCTCGTCGACGCCGAGACCGGCGAACGGCGTCCCGCGCTCTCGGACGCCCTGCGCGCCAACGACGTCGAGGTGGCCGTCGAGAACATCGCCGGCGGCCTCGTGGACCTGCAGGCCGCGGGGCGGATCGTGGAGGACGTGGACCCGTTCGCCCTGGCCCAGGGCTTCGGGGACCGGTACGGGGGCCTGTGGGCCGAGCTGACGCGCGAGGACGAGGTCGCCGCGGACGAGCAGTGGCACATCCACCGGCGCATGGAGCGGCTCAACGAGATGGGCTTCGACGTGCAGGAGCTCTCCCTGGTGCGCTCCGCGGACGGCGAGCGCCTGCGCATCCGGCCGACCCTGGTGGAGGAGGGCCACCACTCCCGCGAGCTCGCACGCCGCACCGGCCTGGCGGTGCAGGAGAACCAGGCCCGCCGGCTGCTCAACGACATCGCCGCCTACGGCGCGTGGCTCGCCCACGTCGAGGGCGCCGACGTCCCCGATGCGGTCGTCGACTACCGCTGGCTGCGCGAGATCTACGAGCCGGCCATCGCCCGGGTGCCGGACGACCTGCGCTCGCGCCGGGAGCCGCCCGAGCTGTTCCACGGGATGCTGCGTCACCGCGACGCGATGTCCGAGGAGTCCGGCGGCAACCCCGGCAACGACGCCGCCATGGACTCGTACGTCGCCGCCGTCCTCCCCGGGCTCGCCGACGAGCGGCTGCTGCGCGAGGAGGACGGCGACCGGCCCTGAGGGCCTACGCCACGGCCGGCTCGTCGTCGGGGACGGCGCGGAGCGTGAGGTTGTCGCCCGACCCCGGCTCGAACAGGTGCATGCGGCTCGAGTCGACGTGGAGCTCGGCCTCCTCGCCGTCCCGGATGCGGCTGGCCGAGTCGAGGGCCACGATGATCTGGGTGCGCAGCGCCTCGGAGTCGAGCTCCTTCGCCAGCTCCTCGAGCTGCGCCTCCACCTCGGGCGGGGCCTCGTACGGGATGTAGCCGAAGGCCTCGTTGCCGAGCCACTCCACCACGTCGATCGTCGCCGAGAACGTGGCCCCGTCGGCCTTCACGGAGTCGTCGAGCAAGCGGGCGTCCTCGAAGTACTCGGGCCGGATGCCGGCGATGAGCAGCGTGTCCTCGGGGATCTTCCCGCCGCGCACGTGCTCGGGCAGGTCGACCGTCACGAACGGCAGCTCGACCTTGTCGCCCTTCACGGTCGCGGGCATGAAGTTCATCGGCGGTGACCCGATGAACCCGGCCACGAACAGGTTGGCCGGCTGCTCGTAGAGCTCCCGCGGCGGCGCGAGCTGCTGCAGGATGCCCCGCTTCAGCACGGCCACCCGGTCGCCGAGGGTCATCGCCTCGGTCTGGTCATGGGTGACGTAGACCGTCGTGATCCCGAGCCGCCGCTGGAGGCGCGAGATCTCCGTGCGCATCTGGCCGCGCAGCTTGGCGTCGAGGTTCGAGAGCGGCTCGTCGAAGAGGAACGCCTTCGCGTCCCGGACGATCGCGCGGCCCATCGCCACCCGCTGCCGCTGGCCGCCGGAGAGGTTGCCCGGCTTGCGCTCCAGGTGCTCGTCGAGCTCGAGCGTCTTGGACGCCTCGCGCACCTTCGCGTCGATCTCCGACTCGCTCATCTTCTTCGTGAGCCGCAGCGGGAACGCGATGTTCTCGTAGACGGTCAGGTGGGGGTAGAGGGCGTAGTTCTGGAACACCATCGCCAGGTCGCGGTCGCGCGGCGCCAGGTCGTTGACGCGTGTGCCGCCGATGACCATGTCGCCCGAGGTGATGTCCTCGAGCCCCACGATCATCCGCAGCAGCGTCGACTTCCCGCAGCCGGACGGCCCGACCAGGATCAGGAACTCGCCGTCGGCGACGTCGATCGAGACGTCGTTCACGGCGGGGAATCCGTCGCCGTACCGCTTGACGATGTTCTGCATCTGGATGTCAGCCATGGGTTCTCCTACCCCTTCACCGCGCCGGCCGTCAGGCCCGCGACGATCTTCCGCTGGAACAGCAGCACCAGGAGGACGACCGGCACCGTCACCATCACCGCGGCCGCGGCGAGTGTGGACACCGGTGGGTTGAACTGATCAGGTCCGACGAAGAACGCGAGCTGCGCCGGCACAGGTCTGGCCTGGATCGTGGACGTGAGCGAGATCCCGAAGACGAAGTCGTTCCACGCGAAGAAGAACGTCAGGATCGCCGCGGTGAACACCCCGGGCGCCGCGAGCGGCACGATGACCTTGCGGAACGCCTGCCACGGGGTCGCGCCGTCCACCTGGGCCGCCTGCTCCATCTCCCACGGGATCTCGCGGAAGAAGGCGGTCAGCGTCCAGATGGCGAGCGGCAGCGTGAACGACATGTAGGGGATGATCAGGCCGGGCCAGGTGTTGAACAGGCCGAGGGTCCGCCACATGTCGAAGAGCGGCCCGATGAGCGACACCACCGGGAACATCGCGATCGCCAGGGCGATCGTCAGCACGAGCTTCTTGCCGCGGAAGTGGAGCCGGGCGATCGCGTACGCGCAGAGCGTCGCGAGGATGACCGACAGCACCGTGGCGATGATCGAGATGCCGAACGAGTTGATCAGCGCCCGCTGGAAGTCGTCGTTCTGCAGCACCGAGCTGAAGTTGTCCCAGGTCCACTCCTTCGGGAGGAACTGGGGGCTGCCCGTGGCCGTCTCGGACTGTGGCTTGAACGACAGCGAGATGATCCAGATGATCGGCAGCAGGCACCACACGAGGATGAGCAGGGCGCCGATGATGACGCCCGGGTTGATGCGCCCCTTCATCAGGCATCCCTCCTTGCGGCCGCGAGGTCCACGCGGAACAGCTTCACGAGCACGAACGCGATGATCAGGACCGAGAGGAACAGGAGCACCGAGAGGGCGGAGCCCACGCCGAGCTCGAACTGCTCGATGACCTGGCGGTAGGTGAGGAAGGACACCGACTCGGTGTCCTGCGCACCGCGCGTCATCACGTAGATGTTGTCGAAGATCCGGAAGGCGTCGAGCGCCCGGAACAGCACCGCCACCATGATCGCGGCGCGCATGTTCGGGAGGATCACCTTGAACAGGCGCTGCCACCACGAGGCGCCGTCCACCTTGGCCGCCTCGATCATGTCCTCGGACACCTGTGCGAGGCCGGCGAGCAGCAGCAGCGCCATGAACGGCGTGGTCTTCCAGATCTCGGAGACCATGATCGCCGTCATGGCCGACCAGTGCTGGCCGAACCAGTTGAAGTCCGCGTCCACGAACGGCAGCCAGGAGTTCACGAAGCCGTTGTTGAGCGAGAAGGCGAACTGCCAGGCGAAGGCCGAGACGACCGTGATGATCCCGTAGGGGATCAGGATCGACGTCCGGATGACCCCGCGGGCGAAGATGATCTTCCACATCACGTAGGCGAACGCGAAGCCGATCACGAGCTCCACGGCGACGGTCACCACCATGATGAGGACCGTGTTCCACACGTCCCGCCACCACAGGGGGTCGGTGAGGACCGTGATGTAGTTGTCGATCCCGAGGAACTCGCGGTCGTCCGGCGCCGTCGCCCGGTACTGGAAGAGCGACAGGTAGATCGCCCGCAGCATCGGGTACGCCGTGACGAGCAGCATGATGACCACGGCCGGCGCGACCAGCTTCCAGCCGAGCCGCTCCTCGGTGCGGGCCCGGTCCGTCGCCCCCGTCCTGCCCGGGGCGGCGACGGTGTCCGTCGTCATGGCGTCCTCCAGTCGTCGTGCGTCACAGGAGGACCCTCCCCTTGAGCGCGTCCTCGATGAACGTGGCCGAGGACTGCGGCGTGGAGTCGGGGTTCACGCCGTTCGCCGGGTGCCACTTGTTGAGGGTCGCGTTGACGATGGTGCTCCAGTACGGGGACGCCGGCCGCGGCCCGCCGGTGTCGATGCTCTCCTGCCACAGGGTCAGCAGGTCGGCGGGGAACTGCTCGCGCAGCTGCGGGGCGTCGTAGGCCGCCTGGCGGGCCGGCATGTTCGCCGTCTCGATCGCGTAGGTGACCTGGTTCTCGAGCGAGGTGACGCACCGGACGGCCTCGAGGGCCAGGTCCTTGTTCGCCGTGTACGGGCTCACGCCGACGTTGATGCCGCCCGTCGGGGGCCGCGACTGCTCACCGGCGACCGTCGCCGGGTAGCGGGCCCAGCCGAGGTCGTCGGCGATGTCCCCGCCCTTGTAGTTGTTGAAGGCGAAGGTCCAGTTGACCATGAACCCGCCCTCGTCCGAGGCGAGGGGGCCGAGCACGGTGCCCTCGTTGGACACCGACAGGTCGGGCTCGGCGGCGGGGGAGGACGCGAGCTGGGCGACCACCTCGGCGGCCTGGCGGCCGGCCTCGGAGCCGATGTCCACCGACGCGTCGGGGCCTGCCTGCGTGTCGCTCACGATGTCGCCGCCGGCGCCCTGGATGAGCGCGTTGATCCAGACGACGTAGCCCTCGTACTTGTTCGCCTGGACGCCCACCGTGGCGTCGTTGGCGGAGGCCGCGTCGATGATCTGCGCCCACGTCACGGGCTTCGTCATGTCCAGCCCGGCGCGCTCGGCGAGCGACTTGCGGTACCAGAGCACCTGGGTGTTGGCCCAGAGGGGGGCGACCACGAGGCGGTCGTCCCACGTCGCGCCCTGGATGGCGCCGCGCAGGGTGGCCTCGGAGAGCTCCGCGCCGAGGTCATCGGGCAGCGGCTCCAGGAAGCCCGCCTCGGCGAACTCGGCGGTGAAGACGGGGTCGAGGCTCATGAGCGAGATCGACGAGTCCTCGGCCACCAGGCGCCGCAGCAGCTGGATGCGCTGCTCGGTGGCGCTCTGCGGCAGCAGCTCCGTGCGGATCGTGTACCGGTCGTTGGAGCAGCGGTCCGCGATGCCGGCCTGCCCGAACGGCCCGGAGAAGCCGTCGGGCGGGTTCGGGTCGGGGTTGATGTACCAGGTGATCTCGGGCGTGCCCGAGTCGCCTCCGCATGCGGAGAGCGCCGGGAGGGCGAGCACGGCCGCCACGGCGAGCGCGGCGGCCCGGCGCCAACCCCCCATGCGCCGGATCGGGACCATCCGAGGCCTCCCTGGGAAAACGTGGGCAACGAGTTCGTGCGGATACGTACGAACCGCACGACGCAACCCAACTACCCAGCCGGCGAGAAGACAATCCGATCCGTCGGCGAATTCGGCGGTCCGGCGTTCAGAGCGAGGAGGCGGACTCCCAGTCGCCGTGGAGGGACGCATAGCGCCCGCCGGCGGCGACGAGCTCGGCGTGGGAGCCCTGCTCGACCACCCGGCCGTGCTCCAGCACCACGATGCGGTCGGCGTCGCGGATGGTGGAGAGGCGGTGGGCGATGACGATGGAGGTGCGCCCCGCCAGGAGGGTGGCGAGCGCCTCCTCGATGCGCCGCTCGGTGCGCAGGTCGACCGACGAGGTCGCCTCGTCCAGGATCAGCAGACGCGGGTCCGCCACGAGCGCCCGCGCGAAGGACAGGAGCTGCCGCTGGCCGGCCGACAGGCCGGAGCCGCGGCCGGTGATGACGGTGTCGTAGCCGTCCGGGAGGGCCTCGATGAACTCGGCCGCGCCCACGGCCTCGGCCGCGGCGCGCAGGTCATCGTCGGTCGCGTCGGGGCGCCCGAACGAGAGGTTGTCGGCGATCGTGCCGGTGAAGAGGTGACCCTCCTGGGGGACGATCGCGAGCTGGTCGCGCAGGCTCTGGCCCCGGACGTGCCGCAGGTCGTGCCCGTCGATGAGGACGCTGCCGGACACGGGGTCGTAGAAGCGCGAGATGAGCTTCACGAGCGTCGACTTGCCGGCGCCGGTCGTGCCGACGAGGGCGATCGTCTCGCCGGCCGCGATGTGCAGGTCCACGTCCTGCAGCACCGGCGCGCGGTCGTAGGAGAAGGACACGCCGCGCAGCTCGATCTCGCCGCGCAGCGGCGGCAGGTCGACCGCGCCGGGGGCGTCCGTGACCTCCGGCTCCGTGTCGAGCACCCCGTAGATCTTCTCGAGCGCCGCCATCGCGGACTGGAAGGTGTTGTAGAGCTGGGAGAGCTGCTGGATCGGGTCGAAGAAGCTCGCCAGGTAGCCCACGAAGGCCACCATCACGCCGACCGTGACCTCCTGGTCGAGCACCCGCGTGGAGCCGAAGTACAGGATGATCGCGGTGCCGATGCCGGACAGCAGCTCGACGCCCGGGAAGTAGACGCCCGACAGCCGGATCGTGCTCATGTTGGCCTCGCGGTACTCCTCGTTCACCTCCCGGAAGAGGCGGGCGGTGGGGGCCTCGCGGCCGAACGCCTGCACCACCCGGATGCCGGAGAGGGTCTCCTGCAGGGTCGCCAGGACGTCGGCCACGCGCTCGCGCGTGCGCCGGTACGCGCGCGTGGAGTAGATGCGGAAGAGCGCGGTGCCGATCGCCAGCGGCGGGAAGATCACCAGGGTCAGGAGGGCCAGGCCCACGTCGTAGGTGAACAGGATCACCACGACGCCGATGAACGTGAGACCGTTGATCACGAGCGACGTGAACCCGCCGGTCACGAGCTGCTGCAGGGCCTCGATGTCGCTCGTGAGCCGGGAGACGCTGCGGCCGGTGGGCGTCCGCTCGTGGTACCCCAGCTCGAGCTTCATGAGGTGCCGGAACGTGTCCGTGCGCAGGTCGAGCAGCACGCGCTCGCCCACCCAGCTCGACAGGTAGTCCTGCTGCCGTGAGGCGAACCAGCCCACGACGGCGACGACCACGAACATTCCGACGCTGAGCATCAGGACGCCCCGGTCGCCGGCGCGGATGCCGTGGTCGATCGCGAACTGCGCGATGGCCGGGATCGCCAGGCCGGTGGCGGTGACCACCAGCATGAGCAGGACGGTGGCGATCGCCCGCCGCGCGTAGGGCCGGAACCACGGCAGCAGGCGGCGCAGCTTGCGCGTCGCGGGCGGCGGCTCCGGGCGGGCGGCCGTGCCGACGGAGGGGGCGGCGGTGCTCACGCGTCCCGTCCGATCAGGTCCGGCCGCGCGAGGCCGGCGTCGTGGATCTCCCGGTACGCCGGGCTCGTCTCGTAGAGCTCCTCGTGGGTGCCGCGGGCGGCGATCGCGCCGTCCTCGATCACCACGAGCTCGTCGGCCAGGGCCAGGGTCGAGAGCCGGTGCGCGATGACGAGCGTCGTGCGCCCGGCCATCGCGGCGCGCAGGGCGTTCTGGATCTCGCGCTCGGTGGAGGCGTCGACCGAGGCCGTGGCCTCGTCGAGCACCAGGATGCGCGGGTCGGTCACGAGGGCGCGGGCGATGGCCACGCGCTGGCGCTGGCCGCCCGAGAGGGTCAGGCCGCGCTCGCCCACGACGGTGTCGTAGCCGTCGGGCAGCCCGCGGATGAAGGCGTCGGCCTGGGCCATCCGGGCCGCCTCGTGGATCTCGTCCTCGGTCGCGTCCGGCCGCCCGTAGGCGATGTTCTCCCGGATCGTCGTGGAGAACAGGAACGGCTCCTGGGTCACCATGCCGATGGCCCGGCGCAGCTCGCCGAGCCGCACGTCGCGCACGTCGGCGCCGTCCACGAGCACCCGGCCCGCGGTGGCGTCGTAGAGGCGGGGGATGAGCTGGGTGACGGTGGACTTGCCGGAGCCGGTCGGGCCGATGAGCGCGACCGTGCGCCCGGCGGGGATGTCCAGGTCGATGCCGTCGAGCACCGGCGGCGTGTCCGGGCCGTAGGCGAAGGAGACCCCCTCGAAGCGCACCGCCCCGCCGCCCGGGGGCAGGGGGAGGGCGTCGGGCCGCTCGACGATCTCGGGCTCGGCGTCGAGCACCTCGAAGATGCGCGTGCCGCCGGCCACGGCGCGCTGCGCCTGCCCGACGAGCATCCCCAGCGAGCGGAACGGGATCATCAGCATCGCCAGGTACAGGTAGAAGGCGACGAACTCGCCGAGGGTCAGCCCGCCGTCGATCGTGATGAGCCCGCCGACCGCGAGGACGATGCCCAGGCCGAGCACCGGGATGAGCTCCATGAAGGGCTCGTAGTGGGCCCGGATGCGGGCGGCGTCCATCGACCGGTCGAAGGCGCGGCCGGCCGTGTCCCCGAAGCGCGCCGACTGGTCGGACTCGCGGCCGAACGCCTTGACGACCCGGATGCCGACGGCGCTCTCCTCGGCCATCTCGGTGACCTCACCGACCTTCTGCTGCACGTCGATGAGGACCGGGTTGGAGCGGCGGCTGTAGCGCCACGCCACCCAGAGCAGGGCCGGGCCCATGAGCAGGGCGAGGAGGGCCAGCCCCCAGTTCATCCAGAGCAGGATCCCCGCCACGATCACGAGCGTGAACGCCTGCATGAAGACGAAGATGAGGCCGTAGCCGAGGAAGAACCGGACGGTCTGCAGGTCGCTCGTCGCGCGGGACATGAGCTGCCCCACGGGCATGCGCTCGAAGTAGGCCACGGGCATGCGCTGGAGGTGGGTGAACATGCGGGCGCGCAGGTCGAACTCGACGGCCAGGCTCACCTGCCCCGACACCCACCGTCGCACCACCCCGAAGGCCATCCGTACCAGCACGATGGCGACGACCGCCCAGACCAGCGGGGCGAGGGCGTCACGGTCCCCGTCCCCGAGCACGTCGTCGATCACCCGGCCGGTCAGGTATGGCAAGGTGACGGAGCACGCCATGAGGCCTGCGGCGGCGATGGCGGTGACGGCCACCCGGCCGCGGTGGGGCCTCAGGAAGCCGAGCAGGCGGAGGAGTACGGGCAAGGTGATTCACTGGTGAACGATAGGGGAGCCCCCTGGGGCGCACAAGCGGTCGCGCCGCGGGACGGGGACGCCCTACCGCCCGCCCCGCGCCCGCCCGTCGCACTGGCCGTGCCGAACGTGTCGGAGGGGCGCGACCAGCCCACGATCCGCGCGCTCGCGGACGCCTGCGACCTCCCCCGCGTGCGGGTCCTCGACGTCCACTCGGACCCCGATCACCACCGCTCGGTCATCTCCCTGCGCGGGGAGCCGCTCGCGCTGCAGGACGCCCTCGTCTCGCTCGCGGCCGAGTGCGTCGACCGCATCGACCTGCGGCGGCAGCGGGGCTCGCACCCGCGGACGGGAGCGCTCGACGTGGCCCCGGTCGTGGCGCCCCACGGCGAGGGCTTCGGGCTCGCGTCCGAGATCGCGACCGGGCTCGCCGGCCGCATCGGCACCGAGCTCGCGCTGCCGGTGTTCCTCTACGGCGCCGTCGCGACCGCGCCGTTCCGCGAGCGCCCGGCGGACTTCCGCCGGGAGGGGCTGGAGGGCCTGACGCACCGGGTGGAGGAGGGCGAGCTGGTGCCCGACGCGGGGCCCCCGCGCGTGCACCCGTCGGCCGGCGTCGTGCTGGTGGGCGCGCGCCCGCCGCTCATCGCCCTGAACGTGTGGCTGCCGGAGGCCGGCGTGACCGAGGCGCGGGCCATCGCCGCCCGGGTCCGCGAGAGCGGCGGCGGGCTGCCGGGCGTACGGGCCCTGGGGCTGTACCTGCCGGAGGCGGGGATGGCGCAGGTGTCCATGAACATCGAGGACCACCGGGCGGCCCCGCCCGCGGCCGTCATCGCGGCCGTGCGGGCGGAGGCGGAGCGCCTGGGGGTGGAGGCCGGTGACGCGGAGCTGGTGGGTCTGATGCCCCGCGACGCGATCCGGCGCGGCCCGAGCCCGGCGGCCCTGCGCATCGCGGGCTTCCGGCCGGGACAGGTGGTCGATCTGGAGACGGAGGCGTAGGTGGCGAAGCGCAAGAAGCGCAAGGGGGCCGGCCCCCAGCCGGTCGGGGTGAAGAAGACCGGCGGGTCGCCGACGGAGGAGGGGGCGTCCGCGAAGCCGGCCGCACCGAAGCGGCTGCCCGGTGAGCCGATCGCGGTGTCCTTCAAGGGCGTCGTGATCCGGGCCGCGATCGTCGCGGCGATCTTCTACCCCTACCTCGTGTACGTCGTGGACGAGGAGCCCGGGCCCGCCGCCCTCATCGCCCTCCTCGCATTCGTGCTCATGGTCCCCCTCGGCGTCGCGATCGACCGCTTCCGCTACAACCGCCAGATGAAGCGCTGGAACGCGAGGCGGTCCCGCCAGACGGGCTCGTGAGCGCGTCCGGCCGCCGCGTGGCGGCGCCGCGGGGCACGCGTGACGTGCTCCCCCCGGAGAGCGGGCTGCGCCAGCGGGTGATCGACGTCGCCCGCGAGGCGTTTGCGCGCTACGGGTACCGGCGCATCGTGACGCCCACGTTCGAGGAGACCGACCTGTTCGTGCGCGGCGTGGGCACGAGCACCGACGTGGTCCGCAAGGAGATGTACACCTTCGAGGACCAGGGCGGCCGCTCGCTGAGCCTGCGCCCCGAGGGCACCGCGCCCGTGGTGCGCGCCTTCGTGGAGCACGGCATGCACAAGACGCCCCTGCCCGCGAAGCTCTGGTACTGCGCGCCCATGTTCCGGTACGAGGCCCCCCAGGCCGGCCGCTATCGCGAGCACTGGCAGATCGGGGCGGAGGCGATCGGCAGCGAGGACCCGCTCCTCGACGCCGAGGTCATCGCGCTGCTCGACGGCATCTACCGCGAGCTCGGGGTCCCCGGGGTCACGCTGCGGATCGGGTCGATGGGGGACCCGGCGAGCCGCGGCCCCTACCGCGAGCGCCTCGTCGCCTACCTCGAGGACCACCTCGACGCGCTCGACGAGGACGCGCGCGAGCGCATGCGCGTGAACCCGCTGCGCCTCTTCGACACGAAGGACCCGCGGGTCGCCGAGGTGATGCGCGACGCCCCGACGCTGCTCGGCAACCTGGGGCCCGAGGCCCAGGCCCACCGGGAGCGGGTGCTCGGCGCCCTCGACCGGCTCGGGATCGCCTACGAGGAGGACCCGACGCTCGTGCGCGGGTTCGACTACTACACGATGACCGTCTTCGAGTTCGTCTCGGACCACCTGGGCGCGCAGAGCGCGGTGGGCGGCGGCGGGCGCTACGACGGCCTCGTGGAGTCCCTCGGGGGGCCTCCCACCCCGGGCATCGGCTTCGGGGCGGGCATCGAGCGGATCGTCCTCGCCATGGGCGGGGAGGGGGAGGAGAGCGGCCCCGACGTGTACCTGGCGGTGCTCGACGACGGGCTGCGGCTGGAGCTGCTGCCCGTGCTGGAGCGCCTGCGCGCGGCCGGGCTGCGGTGCGAGAGCGACCTGCGCGGGCGCAGCCTGAAGGCCATGATGCGGCACGCCTCGGGCCTCGGCGCGCGGCAGGCGGTGATCGTGGGGGAGAGGGAGCACGCCGCCGGCGTGGCGACGGTGCGGGACATGGCGAGCGGCGAGCAGCGCGAGGTCGCGCTCGACCGCCTGGTGGAGGAGCTGACCGGATGATCGGATCGGAGCGGTATCGCTCGCACACGAGCGCGGGCGCCGCGGGCGCCCTCGGGCAGCCCGTGCGGCTGTCGGGGTGGGTGCACCGCCGCCGGGACCACGGCGGGGTGGTGTTCATCGACCTCCGCGACCGGTCCGGCATCGTGCAGCTCGTCTTCCACCCCGACGCCCCCGAGGCCCACGCGGCCGCCGGCTCCCTGAGCCCGGAGGACGTGGTGCTCGTGGAGGGCGAGGTGGTCGCCCGTTCGCCCGAGACCGTCAACCCCGCGATCCCGACGGGCCGGGTCGAGGTGCGCGCGACGGCCCTGGAGATGCTCTCCGAGGCCGACCCGCTGCCGTTCTCGGTGGAGGACGAGAGCCAGGAGGCGTCGGAGGAGCTGCGGCTCACCTACCGCTACCTCGACATCCGCCGCCCGCGCCGCCTGCGCGCCCTGGAGCTCCGCTCGGCCGTCGTGTCGGCGATGCGCCGCGTGCTGGACGACGCCGGGTTCCTCGAGGTCGAGACGCCCATGCTCACGCGGTCGACGCCCGAGGGCGCCCGCGACTTCCTGGTGCCGAGCCGCCTGCAGCCCGGCTCCTGGTACGCCCTCCCGCAGAGCCCCCAGCTCTTCAAGCAGCTCCTCATGGTGGGCGGGATCGAGCGGTACTACCAGGTGGTCCACTGCTTCCGGGACGAGGACCTGCGCGCCGACCGGCAGCCCGAGTTCACCCAGCTCGACGTGGAGGCGTCGTTCGTCGAGCCGCAGCAGATCCAGGACCTCACGGAGGCCGTGTTCGTCGCGACCTTCGCCGCGGCGGGCATCACGATCGAGGCCCCGTTCCCCCGCATGACGCACGCCGAGGCGATGCGCCGGTTCGGCTCGGACCGCCCCGACATGCGCTTCGGGATGGAGATCCAGGACTGGGGCGAGCAGGCCGCCGCGTCCGGCTTCGGCGTCTTCGAGGGCGCCCTCGGCGCCGGCGGCGTCGTGCGGGCGATCGTCGTACCGGGCGCCGGCCCGGGCACGAGCCGCAAGGTGGGCGACGACCTCATGGGCGAGGCCCGCGAGCTCGGCGCCAAGGGCCTCGTGTGGGCGGCCGTCGAGGAGGACGGCTCCCTGCGCTCGCCCGTGGCGAAGTTCCTCGGCGGCCTCCCGGAGGACGTCGGCGCCGCGCCGGGCGACCTCATCCTCATGGTGGCGGACGCGGAGAGGACGGCGCAGTCCGTGCTCGGCGGCCTGCGCACCCGCCTCGCGGAGCGCCACGGGCTCATCCCCGAGGGCGTCTGGGCGCCGCTGTGGGTCGTCGACTTCCCGCTCGTGGAGTGGAACGACGGCGAGGCGCGCTGGGACTCCACCCACCACCCGTTCACGGCGCCGCGGCCCGAGGACCTCGACAAGGTCGAGTCGGACCCCGGGTCGGTGCTGTCGCTCGCCTACGACGTGGTGCTCAACGGGCTGGAGATCGGCGGCGGCTCCATCCGCATCCACGACCGCTCCGTGCAGGAGCGCGTCTTCTCCCTCATCGGCGTGGACGACGAGGAGGCCGAGGCCAAGTTCGGCTTCCTGCTGAAGGCCCTGCGGCTGGGCGCACCGCCGCACGGCGGCATCGCCCTCGGCCTGGACCGCCTCGTGATGCTGCTCGCCGGCGAGTCCTCGATCCGCGACGTGATGGCGTTCCCGAAGACGGCCACCGGCCAGGACCCCCTCACCGGGGCGCCGGCGCCGGTCGACGCCCGCCAGCTGCGCGAGGTGGGGGTGCGCCCAACGCCTTCTCAGCCTCTGCAGCGCGACGTGTTCGAAGAGGCCCTGAGCCTCTCGCAGACATTGCTCCAGGCCATCCGCGAGAGCCTCTCTGCGGCCGAGGTTCCCGTGCGCGAGCGCCTTCTGTTCGAGCGCATACAGGCACGGGGCTTCGACATGAGTCCGGAATCATTCATTGCTGAACTCGAGCGGTTCTCGGCAGACGGCGTCGTGCGGGCCAGCATCGACCACGAGGCTCGGGAGGGCGTCGACGGGGCCTTCGGGCCCCGGTTCTGGAGGGTCGTGAGGTAGGAGGCGCTAGGAAGCGCCGAACAGGCCGCGCGCGTCGGCGCGTAGCCCGGCGGCCAGGACGACGAGGGCCTGGCTGCCGCCCGGCCCCTGGGGCCAGCTCACCTCCACCAGCCCGCGCTCCTCCAGGTCGCCCAGGCCGGTCATGACGGCCAGGAGGCCCTGGCGGTCGTCCTCCAGCCCGAGCTCGGCGGCCGCGGCGGCGACGGACAGCGCCAGCTCGCCGGAGGGGTCGGCGCCCTCCTCCAGCCACCGCGCCACGAGCAGCATCTCCAGCCGCTCTCCGGTCGAGTCCTCGTCCATCGCGCCCAGGCTAGTCCAGCGCGAGGGCCTCCGTCATCGCGAGGGTCACGGCGAGCTCCGAGGAGACGCGCTCCAGCACGAGCAGCGCGCCGGCCGAGGTCATCAGCTCGATGACGTGGTGGGTGAGGGTGGTGCCCGCGGCCGTGACCACCACGCCGCTCACGCGGCCGATGAGGGCGGCGAGGCACCCGTCGAGGGCGTCCTGCTGACCGGCGTCCAGGGGCCCGACTCCGGGGGCCAGTGTGTACGCGGGGAGGGGTGCGGGGACGAGCACCGTGTCGCTCCGGGGGGAGGCGTTGCAGTACGTCCAGGGTCGTCCCCGCCGCCGCCGGTGCCTAGATGTCATGGACAAGGTGCCTACGCCCGTGTTCAAGCCGGGCTCCCCGTCTGCCGACCATCCGTGTAGCGGCTAGACTCGGAGGTGCCCTGCAGTGTTCGCCACCGGCTCACACCTTGAGCCAACACGAGTGACATGGGAGATGGTGTCGTGTCCCCGCGCGAGCGCGGACCGCCCGTCGCCCACCTGCTTCCGCAGGTTCAAGTCACAGGCCGGAACGGCACCGCGGGGCACTGAGCCCCTCGCCTCATGAGGCCGCGCCGCGCGCTCGCCGCGCTCGCCCTCGCCGGGGCCACCGCCATCCTCGCCGCCGGCTGCTTCGGCGGCGGTGGTGACGAGGCCGCCGACGTCGCCCCGGCCGGCACCGCGCCGGCCGTCGTCGCCGCGCCCGTGGCCGTCGCCGCGGTCCCGCCGGGCGGCACCGTCGCCCCCGGCCCCAACACCCCGAAGGACGTCGCCCGCGCCCTCGCCGGCAGCCGGGTGATCGTCATCGCCTTCCTCGTGAAGGGCCCGGCCGACGACGCCCGCGTCGCCGCCTCGCTCCGCGCGGTGGAGGCCGACCGCACCAGCCGGGACGTCGAGTTCTTCACGTACCGGGTGGGCAAGGACAAGTTCGGCGACCTCGCCGACCTGCTCGGCGTGACCGGCACGCCCTCGATCGCCGTCATCGGCCGCGACCGGGTGCTCGCCAACCTCTGGACCGGCCTGACCGACGCCGAGATCCTGCGCCAGTCGATCTCCGACGCCGCCGACACGGCCGCCGCCCACCAGGGCGCCGCGGCCGCCGACGCGGCCGTCGAGGACACGTCGGCCGCCCCGGCGGCGGAGACTCCCGCCAAGCCCGCGAAGAAGGGCAAGGGGAAGGGCAAGGCCACGGGGGACCCCCAGGGCATCGCCCTGGCGACGGAGGTCAACGCCTCCTACGCCGACGTCGCCGGTATCCGGATGGTCGGGATGATGAGCGACGAGAACCTGGGCGAGGCCACCCTCACGGCGGACGCGAGCCTGGAGGGCGGCATCGCGACCTCGGTCACCGGCGCGATGACCCTGCAGGACACGCGGATCGACGCGATCGAGGTGGGCCCCAAGAGCTACATGCGGCCTGAGGGCGCGGCCTGCTGGGCGGCGTTCCCGGAGTCGGACGGCAGCGTGGGCACCCCGGTCATCGAGATGAAGGGTCGCTTCGGGAAGCCGGTCACCGGTGAGGGCGTGATCCGCCTCCCCGTGACCGACGAGGACGGCCCCGGCACGTACGTCATCGACGCCGCCACGAAGCGCGTCACCAAGGTGGAGTCGCCCGACGGGACGTACGACGTCACCGTGCTGGACTCGGTCACCCCGGCGACCGTCCCCGCGCCGGTCTGCGCCGACCCGCTCGAGGCGTTCGACGCGATGCCGAGCACGCTCCCGGTCATCCAGGCCAACGCGAAGGCGGGCTGCGAGAGGTCGGGCGCCCCGGCGTCGGTGTGCCAGTGCGTCACCGAGAAGATGTCGGAGCGCTTCCCGACGGTCGGCGCGCTGCGGGCCTTCGAGGCGCGCATCGCCGCGAAGGACCAGACCGTCGTCGCGGAGCTCGCCGAGATGCGCGAGCAGTGCCCGCTCCCCTGATCTGAGCGGTTCGGATCGGCGGCCCCGCGGGTAACCGCGGGGCATGCCGAGACTCCAGCGTCACGCCATCCCGGCCGTCGCCGCCGCCCTCGCGGCCGCGGCGGCCGTCGTGTTCCTGCTGCGCCTCCGCGCGCGCCGCCGCGTCCCGCACGGCCTGGAGTTCGACGGCCCCGCCGGCGACCCGGCCGGCATCGCGGGCGGCACCCCGGAGGACGCGATCATCCTGGCGCGCGTCGAGAGCATGGTGCTCGGCGACCCCGCGGTGCCGAAGGGCGACATCGTGGTGGACGCGGTCGGCGGCGTCGTGACCCTGCGCGGCGGGGTGCCGCCCGAGGTGCGCGACGTGCTGCCGAGCCGCGTGGCCGGGGTCCCCGGCGTGGTGCGCGTGAAGAGCCTGCTGCACGCCCCGGGACAGCCGCCGCCGCGCTGAATCCGGCCGGTGGGCACCGATGGTAGCCTCGCCCGGTGCCGCCCTACCCCCCTGAGGCCATGCGCCATCTGGCGTCGCCGCGGGGCGCCGGCCCGATGGACGCCCCCGACGCCGTGGGCGAGTCGGGCGCCGCCGCGTGCGGTGACCTCGTGCGCGTCTCCCTGACGATCCGGGGTGGCCGCGTGCGCGCCGCGCGCTTCCAGGCCTTCGGTTGCGGTGCCGCCACGGCGGCGGCCTCCGCGGCCTGCGCCCGGCTGGAGGGCGCCTCCCTCCATGAGGCCCTCGGCCTCTCGCCGGAGGCCCTCGACGCCGACCTGGGCGGCCTCGGCGCCGACCGGCTGCACGGCCCCGAGCTGGTCGCGGACGCCGTCGCCCGCGCCCTGGAGGGCTGGTACACCGCCCGCCTCGGCGAGCCCGGGCTGCCGCAGCGCGCCGGGCGGGTCGCCGTCGCCATGAGCGGGGGCGTGGACAGCGCCGTCGCCGCCCTGCTGCTGCGCGACGCGGGCCACGACGTGGTGGGCGTGACGATGCGCCTCTGGCACGACCCGGCCGCCGCCGCGGCCGAGCGCTCGTGCTGCTCGCCCGAGACCGTCCGCACCGCGCGGGCGGCGGCGCACGCCCTGGGCATCCCGCACCTCACGCTCGACGTGGCCGAGCGGTTCCGGGCGGGGGTCGTGGAGGAGTTCGTCGCGGGCTACGCCGCCGGCCGCACGCCGAACCCCTGCGTCACCTGCAACGGCACCGTCCGCTTCTCCGTGCTCGCCGACGCCGCCGCGCTCGTCGGCGCCCGCCTGCTGGCGACGGGCCACTACGCCCGCGTGGAGCGCGGGCCGGGCGGGGAGCCGCTCGTCGCGCGGGCCGCCGACACGGGCAAGGACCAGAGCTACATGCTGGCGATGCTGGCGCGGGAGGAACGCGAGCGGCTCGTGTTCCCGCTGGGCGACCTCACGAAGGACCGTGTGCGCGCCATCGCCCGCGAGGCCGGCATCCCCGGCGCACTGGCCGTGGAGAGCCAGGAGGTCTGCTTCGTCGGCGCCGGCGGCCACGTGCCGTTCCTGGAGCGCCGTGGACTGCCCGCGGAGCCGGGCCCGATCGAGGACACCGAGGGGCGGCGGATCGGCACCCACGCGGGCCACTGGAGGTTCACGGTCGGCCAGCGCCGCGGCATCGGCGTGGCCGGCGCGGAGCCCCTCTACGTCCTCTCCACCGACGCCGCGCGCAACGCCGTGGTCGTCGGCCCGCGGGCCCTGCTCGCCACGCACGAGGTCCTGCTCGACCCCGCCCGCACCCAGGGCGATCCCGGCGACGGTCCCCTCGATGTGCGCGTCCGCTACCGCGGGCGGTCGCTGCCCGGCCGGGCCGAGGCGGGGGAGGCGGGGGTCCGCATCCTGCTCGACGAGCCGGCCGACGGGGTAGCTCCCGGGCAGACGGCCGCGCTCTACCGCCACGGCCGCCTGGTCGCGGCGGGTACGATCACCGCCCCGGCGCCCGACACCCGACGGAGGACGACCTAAGTGGACTGGTCCGACATCCTGAAGCTCGCCCTCTCGATCTTCCTGATCCTGACGGGGGTGGGCCTCGCCTATCTGTTCCTGCGCATGGCGGGGGTCTTCCAGCGCGTGGGGGTGTCCGTGACGCGGATCACCGACGAGGTCGTGCCGATCCTGAACAAGGCGCAGACCACGGTGGACGGCGTCAACCTCGAGCTCATGCGCGTGGACGAGATGATGAAGACGGCCGTCGGCGCGACGAAGGGCGCCGAGAAGACCGTCCAGACCGTCTCGAGCGCCGTCACGAAGCCGGTCCGCAAGCTCACCGGCCTGGCCGCCGGGGCCCGCGAGGCCGTCGCGACGCTGCGCGCCCGCCGCGCGGCCGACGCCGCCGCGGCCGCGCCGCCCCCGCCCGCCTACGTGCCGCCGGCACCGCCGCCGCCCGCCCCGGCCCCGGTCGTCGCCGCCCCGCCTCCGCCGCCGCCGGTCGTGGACCCGCCGGGCGAGCCCAAGCACGACTCGCCCTACTAGGCCGTCATGGGCAAGCTCCTGAAGATCGGCATCATCGGAGGCGTCATCGCCTGGCTCGGCTCCATCGGCGCGCTCGACCCCAAGCTCTGGAAGGACACGATCCGGCGCGAGCGCGAGCGGATCCCCGGGCAGCTGAAGGAGGCGCTGGCCGCCGGCAAGCGCGCCGCGGCGCAGGCCGAGGAGGACCTCGACCGCGACGTCCGCAACGCCTTCGGCAGCCAGCGCTGACCTCCCCGCCGCGTCCCCTACACTCACGGGTCGGATGACGACCAACGAGATCCGCGAGGCCTTCCTCGCCTACTTCGAGCGCCAGGGCCACCTGCGCATCCCCTCGGCGTCCCTCGTGCCGTTCGAGGACGACCCGTCGGTGCTGCTGACGATCGCCGGCATGCAGCCGCTCAAGTCGTACTTCATGGGCTCGGACACGCCGCCGCAGCGGCGCATGACGAGCTCGCAGAAGTGCTTCCGCACCAACGACATCGACCAGGTCGGCTACACCGCCCGGCACCTCACGTTCTTCGAGATGCTCGGCAACTTCTCGATCGGCGACTACTTCAAGGACGACGCCATCCGGTTCGGGTGGGAGGTCTCCACGGAGGTCTTCGGCCTCGACCCCGAGAAGATCTGGATCACGGTGTTCGAGGGCATGGACGGCGTCCCGGGCGACGACGAGGCCGTGGAGCGCTGGGTCGAGATGGGCGTCCCGCGCGACCGCATCCAGGCCCTCGGCGAGGCGGACAACTTCTGGAAGGCCGGCCCCACCGGGCCGTGCGGCCCCAACACCGAGCTGTACCTCGACCGCGGCCCGGACTTCGGCCCGGAGGGCGGCCCGGTCACCGGCGGCGACCGCTACCTCGAGTACTGGAACCTCGTGTTCATGCAGTACGAGCGGGCGGCCGACGGCACCCTCAGCCCCCTCCCGGCGAAGAACATCGACACCGGTGCCGGGCTCGAGCGGATGGCCGCGATCCTGCAGGACGTCCCGTCCGTGTTCGAGACGGACGGCTTCCGGCCGCTCATCGCCTGGGCCGAGGAGGCCTCCGGCCGCCGCTACGGCGCCGACGCCCGCGACGACCGCGCCCTGCGGGTGCTGGCCGACCACGGCCGCGCCATGACCTTCCTGGCCGCCGACGGTGTGCGCCCGGGCAACGAGGGCCGCGACTACGTGCTGCGCCGCATCGTGCGCCGCGCCGTGAGCGAGGCCGTTCAGCTCGGCCTGGACCCGGCGGCCGTGACCGGCCTGTCCGGCCCGGTCGTGGAGGGCTGGGGCGACGCCTACCCGGAGCTGCGCGAGCGGGCATCCGAGGTGCAGGACGTCATCGGCGCCGAGGCCGAGCAGTTCGCGCGCACCCTCACGCAGGGCCGCCGCCTGCTGGCCGAGGTCATCGACCGCGCCGCGGGCGGCACCGTGAGCGGCGACGACGCCTTCCGGCTCCACGACACCTACGGCTTCCCCCTCGACCTGACCCTCGAGGCCGCCGCCGACGCCGGCCTGACGGTCGACGCCGACGGCTTCGAGCGCCTCATGGAGGAGCAGCGCGAGCGCTCCCGTGCGGGCGCGGGGGCCGGCGCCGGCGACGCCGACGTGGCCGAGCGCATCGCGCTCGTGGCCCGTGAGGCGCCCCCCACCGAGTTCGTCGGCTGGGACTCCATGAGCATGGACACGACGGTCGCGGCGTCCGCCGACCTCGGCGACGGCACCGTGCTGGTCAAGCTGGAGCGCTCGCCCTTCTACCCGGAGGGCGGCGGCCAGGTGTCCGACGCCGGGCGCATCGACGGCGCCTCCGGGGGCGGCGAGGTGATCGACGCCTTCCGCCTCGGCGCGGACCAGGTGCTGCGCGTGCGGCTCACGGAGGGCTCGCTGCCCGCGGGGACCCCGGTCACGGCCGCGGTCGACCAGGGCCGCCGGCGTCAGACCCAGGCGAACCACACCGCCACCCACGTCCTCAACTGGGCGCTGCGCGAGACGCTGGGCGACGGCGTGCGCCAGGCGGGCTCGTACGTGGGCCCGGACAAGCTCAGGTTCGACTTCACCCACCGCGGCCGCGTGGCCCCGGAGACGCTGGCCACCATCGAGCGGATGGTCAACGCGCGCGTCGACGAGGACCAGCCGGTGGGCTGGGAGATCATGGACCGGCAGGACGCCGCCGACGCCGGCGCGATCGGCCTGTTCGAGGAGAAGTACGGCGAGCGCGTCCGCGTGGTCTCGAGCGGCGACTTCTCCCAGGAGCTCTGCGGCGGCACCCACGTGGACCGCACGGGCGAGATCGGCCCGTTCGTCATCACGGGCGAGGCCTCCACAGGCGCGGGGTCGCGGCGCATCGAGGCGCTCACCGGCACGGCCGCGGTGGCGTGGCTGCGCGAGCGCGAGGCGGCCCTCGAGGCCGAGGTGGCGGCCCGCGACGAGCGGATCAAGGAGCTGCAGTCCGAGCTCAAGCGGGCCAAGTCCGCCCGCACGGACGTCGGCGACCTGGCCGGCCAGGCGGTCGACGCCGGGCCCGTGAAGGCGCTCGCCGCCCAGGTCGAGGCCGGCGACATGGACGAGCTGCTCGCCATCTCCGACCGCATCAAGCAGTCGCTGGGCGACGGCGCGGCCGTCGTGCTGGGGGCCGCCTCCGACGGCAAGGCCCTCGTCGTGGCCAACCTGGCGCCCGGCGCGATCGCCGCGGGCCTGTCGGCCGGCGCGATCATCCGCGAGGTCGCGCCGATCGTCGGCGGCGGCGGAGGCGGGAAGGACCAGATGGCGCGCGCCGGTGGGAAGGACCCGGCGAAGCTCCCCGAGGCGCTGGACGCCGCCCGGGGCATCCTGACGGCCGCCCGGGGGGCGTGAAGGTTCTCGCCCTGGACCATGGGCCGGCGCGTACCGGGGTCGCCGTGAGCGACCCGACCGGGACGATCGTGCGGCCCCTGCCGGCCATCGTGCGCGTGGACGCGCCCGCGGGCCGCCGCGCCCTGGACGCCGTCATCGCCGCGGAGGCCCCGGACGTCATCGTCGTGGGCGAGCCCGTGTCGATGTCGGGGGAGCGGGGCGCGCAGGCGCGCGCCGCCGCGGGCTTCGCCGGCCGGCTGCGGTCGCGCACCCCGATCCCCGTGGAGATGCACGACGAGCGGCTCACCACCGTGGAGGGCACGCGGCGCGGACGCGAGGGCGGCTCGCGGGCCGACGCCGACTCGCTGGCGGCGTGCGTCCTGCTCGAGGCCTGGCTGGCGGCGCGCGCGTGAGCGGCGACGACGGCTACACGCGCTACGGGAGGCAGCGGAAGGCCGGGGGCGGGCGCACCCTCATCTGGCTGCTGCTGATCGTGGTGGTGGTCGGCGCGACCGGCCTCGCCGTGGCGTGGGACCGCATCGGGGGCGACGACGAGGCCCCGCCGCCGGCGGACGAGGCCACGCTCCCTGTGCAGCGCCTGCTCATCCGGGAGGGCCTGCGCCGCGAGGACATCGCCGCCCTGATCGACCAGGAGACGACGATGTCCGGCGACCGCTACCTCGCGCTCACCCGCCCGGGGCAGCGCGGCCGCGAGCTCGCGCGGACGAACCGGCCCACCTCGCTCGAGGGCTTCCTGTTCCCGGCGACCTACGAGATCACGTCGAAGACGACGGCCGCGCAGCTCGTGGACCTCCAGCTCGCCGCGTACGGCACGGCCGAGTCGCAGGTGAACTACTCCTACGCCCGGTCGCGGAACCTCACCCGGTACGACGTGCTGATCCTGGCGTCGATGATCGAGCGCGAGGTGCAGGTGCCGTCGGAGCGCAGGATCGTCGCGGGGGTCATGTACAACCGCCTCCGCGAGGACATGCGCCTCGACATCGACGCGACCGTCCAGTACGCGATCGGCGAGTGGAAGACCGAGCTCACCCAGTCCGACCTGGACACCGACTCGCCGTACAACACGCGTAAGTACGCGGGCCTGCCGCCCGGGCCCATCTGCAACCCGGGCCTCGCCTCCATCCGCGCCGCGGCCCGTCCCCAGGTGAACGACTACCTGTACTACGTCGCCAAGAACGACGGGACGGGGGAGCACTACTTCTCGTCCTCGGCGGAGCAGTTCGAGCAGGACGTGGCGCGCTCGCGCGCCAACGCGGGCGGATGATCGGGGGCGGCACCCGGGTGGCCGGCATCATCGGGTGGCCGGTGGAGCACTCGTTGTCGCCGGCGATGCACAACGCCGCGTTCGGGGCGCTCGGCCTGGACTGGCTGTACGCCGCGTTCCCCGTCCACCCGGACCGGGTGGCGGAGGCCGTGCGCGGGCTGGCGGCCGCCGGCTGCGCGGGCCTCAACGTCACCATCCCCCACAAGCGCGCGGTGGTGGAGTGCTGCTCGTCCGTCTCGGACGCGGTCACGGCGATCGGGGCGGCCAACACCCTGGTGCCGGACGGCGACGGGGGCTGGCGTGGCGACAACACCGACGCTGAGGGCTTCGTGCGGGCGCTGGACGAGCAGGCGCCCCTCGACCTGCAGGGCGCGGACGTGCTGATGGTGGGCGCGGGCGGCGCGGCCCGGGCCGTGGCCTTCGCGCTGCGGGCCCGCGGGGCCCGGGTGCGGGTGGCGAACCGCACCGCGGCGACCGCCGCCGAGCTGGGCGACCCCGTCCCCTTCACGCCGCAGGCGATGGACATGGTGGCCGGCCAGTCGGCCCTCGTCGTCAACACCACGAGCCTCGGCCTGCACGGCGACGAGGTGCCGCCCGAGCTGCCGCTGGCGGGGATCGGGCCGGGCCAGGTCGTGGCGGACATCGTGTACCGGCCGGGCGGCACGCCCTGGCTGGCCGCGGCCGCGGCGCGGGGCGCGCGGCCCGTCGACGGGCTGGGGATGCTGCTGCACCAGGGGGCCGCGGCCTTCGAGCAGTGGACCGGCGCGACGCCGCCGGTCGAGGCGATGCGGGAGGCCCTCGCGGCCCGCTGAACCGGGGGCCGTCAAGCGTTTCGCGGGCGGGGCCGATCCTAGAGGTGACGCCTCCCCAGGACGTGCCCATGGCTCTCACGCAGAACGGGCCGGCCCCCGCCACGGGGGAACCGGCCGCGGCGGTCCCCGCGCCGCACCGTACCGCCGCCCCCGCAGGGCGTGCGGCCCCGCCGGCCTCGCCGGCGGCCCGTCCCCCTGCCGGGCCGCCGGCGGCGCCGCGCCGTCCCGCGGCGGGCCCGCCCCCGGGGGCGCCGCCCGCGGCGCCGCCGCGGCAGCCGGCCCCGGTCGCCGGGCCGCCGGCCCTGCGCGGGTCGGCGCCGCGGATCCCCCGCGGCGAGCCGCTCGGGCAGGTGCTCGTGCGCATGGGCGTCATCTCGCCGGCCGACCTCGAGGCCGCGGTCGCGCGCCAGAAGCTCGACGGCCGCAAGCTCGGCGAGATGCTCGTGGCGGAGGAGAAGATCAGCCGCGACCAGCTCGCCCGCGCGATGGCCGTGCGGATGGGCGTGCCGTTCTTCACCCTCAGCGACGGCGTCGACCCGGCCGTGGGCACGCTCATCGACGAGAAGAGCGCCCGCCGCTACCAAGCGGTCCCGGTGCGGCTGCAGCCCGACGGCAGCCTCCTCGTGGCGATGGCCGACCCGTCGAACGTGTTCGCGATCGACGACCTCCGGATCCTCACCCGCCACGAGATCCGCCCGGCCCTGGCGAGCGCGGAGGAGATCCAGCAGCTGCTGGGGCAGACGTCGCGGCTGGACGCCGTGGTGGCCGACCTCGTGCAGGAGACCGAGGACGGGGAGGACGCCCCTGCGGCGTCCGCCGACATCGCCGACGCGTCCGACGACGCGCCGGTCGTGCGGCTGGTCAACTCGCTCATCGCCCGCGCCGTGGACGAGCGCGCCTCGGACATCCACTTCGAGCCCCAGGCGAAGGAGATGGTGGTCCGGTACCGCGTGGACGGCGTGCTGCGCACGGTGACGGCGGTGCCGTTCCGGCTCTCCAACGGGGTCGCGAGCCGCGTGAAGATCATGGCCGACCTCGACATCGCCGAGAAGCGCGTCCCGCAGGACGGCCGCGTGGGCCTCACGGTGGGCGGCCGCCCCCTGGACCTGCGCGTCGCGACGCTCCCCACGGTGTACGGCGAGAAGATCGTCATGCGCATCCTGGACAAGGGCAACGTGATGATGCGCCTGTCCGAGCTGGGCTTCACGAAGGACGTGCTCGCCAAGTTCGAGGGCTGCTACCAGCGCCCGTACGGCGCCGTCCTCGTGACCGGCCCGACCGGCTCCGGCAAGTCCACGAGCCTCTACGGGGCCCTCAACCAGCTCAACTCGACGGACAAGAACATCATCACCGTCGAGGACCCGGTGGAGTACCGCCTCGGCGGCGTGAACCAGGTGCAGGTGAACCCGAAGGCGGGCCTCACGTTCGCCGCGGGCCTGCGCTCCATCCTGCGGTGCGACCCGGACATCGTGATGATCGGTGAGGTCCGCGACCGCGAGACGGCGCAGATCGCCATCGAGTCCGCGCTCACCGGCCACATGGTGCTGGCCACCATCCACACCAACGACGCCGCGGGCGCCCTGACGCGCCTGTCCGAGATGGGCGTTGAGCCGTTCCTGTCGGCGAGCGCCGTGGCGGGGATCCTGGCCCAGCGCCTGGCCCGCCGGCTCTGCTCGCACTGCAAGGAGGCCTCCACGGTCCCCCTCTCGCAGCTCAAGGAGATGATGGACCTCGCCGCCCTCCCGGCGAACCTGCCGGACCCGGCGCCGGTCTACCGGCCGAAGGGCTGCCCGCGCTGCCAGGACACCGGGTACCGCGGCCGGGTGGGCGTCTACGAGATGCTCGTCATGAGCGAGACGATCGAGCGCATGACGGTGGGCGGGGCGTCGTCGGAGGAGATCACCCGGCAGGCGCGCGCCGAGGGCATGCGCACGCTGCGCGAGGACGGCCTGCTGAAGGTGCTGTCGGGCCACACGTCGATCGAGGAGATCGCCCGCGCCGTCGGGTGATCCGGGCTCCCGGCGCACCCTTCAGCCGGGGCCCCGCGCGGCCGATACATGCTGTGACCCGGGGCATCGACGCCCCGGTGACCCTGCCCCCAGCACCACGGACGGTGACGATGGTCGACTTCGCCGAGCTCATCACGAACGTGATCGCCAGCGGTGCGAGCGACCTGCACCTGTCCGTCGGCGCCCCGCCCGTGATGCGCCTCAACGGCGACCTGGTGCGCCTGGGCGACAAGCCGCTCACCTCGCAGGAGACCCGCGAGCTCGTGTACGGCCTGCTCAACCAGGACCAGCGCCAGCGCCTGGAGACCGACCTCGAGCTGGACCTCTCGTACGCGGTCCCCGGGAAGATCCGCTTCCGTGTGAACGCCTACTACCAGCGGGCCGCGCTGGGCGCCGCCTTCCGCGTGGTGCCGACGGGGCTGAAGACGCTGGAGGAGCTGAGCCTGCCGGCGGCGCTGCGCGACTGGGTGACGAAGCCGCGCGGCCTCGTCCTGGTGACCGGCCCGACCGGTTCCGGCAAGTCCACGACGCTCGCCTCGCTCATCAACGAGATCAACGAGCGGCGCGCCTGCCACATCATGACCGTCGAGGACCCGATCGAGTTCCTGCACCGCCACAAGCGCTCGATGATCAACCAGCGCGAGGTGGGGGCGGACACGCACTCGTTCGCGAACGCGCTCCGGAGCGTCCTCCGCCAGGACCCGGACGTGATCCTCGTCGGCGAGATGCGCGACCTCGAGACGATGCAGATCGCGATCACCGCGGCCGAGACCGGCCACCTCGTGTTCGCGACCCTGCACACCTCGGACGCGCCGCAGACGATCGACCGCGTCATCGACGTGTTCCCGCCGCACCAGCAGGAGCAGGTGCGGATCATGCTCGCGAACGGCCTCCAGGGCGTGTGCTGCCAGCAGCTCATCCCGACGATCTCGGGCAGCCGGGCCGTCGCCTGTGAGGTGCTGATGCCGACGCCGGCCGTGCGGAACCTGATCCGGGAGGGCAAGACCCACCAGATCTACTCCGTGATGCAGACCGGCTCGTCGCACGGCATGCAGACGATGGACGCGACGCTCGCGAACCTGGTGCGCCAGGGCGTCATCTCGATGGACGCCGCCGTCGAGCGCGCGGGCCACCCGGACGAGCTGAAGCGCCTGCTCGGCCTCGTGAAGGCCGCCGCATGAGCGCCACCTACGTCTACAAGGCCCTCGACCGGGCGGGCTCGTCCCTGACCGGCGAGGTGACCGGCGACTCGAAGGCCGCCGTCGCCGCCCAGTTGCGGCTGCGCGGGCTGACCGTGGTCGATGTCGACCAGAAGTCGACGACGCCGACCGTCGAGGAGATCCTCGACCGCTACCGCGGCCTCAAGTCGCGCCACGTCACGGTCATGGCCCGGCAGCTCGCCACCATGATCTCCTCCGGGCTCTCGCTCCTGCGCGCGCTGTACGTGCTGGAGGAGCAGACCGAGGCGCCGAAGCTGAAGAACGCGATCATCGCGGTGCGGCAGGACGTGGAGGCCGGCCTCGCGCTGTCGCAGGCCATGGCCAAGCACCCGAAGGTCTTCTCCGACCTCTTCGTCGCGATGGTCCGCGCCGGGGAGACGGGCGGCAACCTGGAGGAGGTGCTGGAGCGCGTCGCGATCCAGCTCGAGAAGGACGACCACCTGAAGCGGACCGTCCGCTCGGCGATGGTCTACCCGATCCTCATCGGTGTCTTCGCGGTCTGCGTCCTCATCGGGATGGTGCTCTTCATCATCCCGATCTTCGCGGACATGTTCACCGACCTCGGTGGTGAGCTCCCCGCCCTGACCCAGTTCATGATCAACCTGTCGGACGCGATGCGGTCCTACTGGTACCTCATGATCCTCATCCCGATCGTGGCCGTGTTCGCCTTCCGGAAGTGGAAGTCGACGGATCGCGGCGGGCTGATGTGGGACACGCTGAAGCTGCGCTTCCCGATGCGGATCGGCGACATCGTCCGCAAGATCGCGGTGGCCCGCTTCTCGCGGACCCTCGGCACCCTGACCGCGTCCGGCGTGCCGATCCTGCAGGCCCTCGACATCACCGCCCGCACCGCCGGCAACCGGGTCATCTCCGACCCGATGGCCGAGGTGGCCGAGCGGGTGCGGGAGGGGCAGCCCCTGGCGACCCCCCTCGCGCGGACCGGCGTGTTCCCCGTGATGGTGACCCAGATGCTGTCGGTGGGTGAGGAGACCGGCGCCGTGGACCGCATGCTCCACAAGCTGGCCGACTTCTACGACGACGAGGTGGCGACGATGCTGAAGTCGCTGACCTCGATCATCGAGCCCCTCATGATGATCGCCGTGGGCGTCATCGTCGGCGTCGTCGTCATCTCGATGTACATGCCGATGTTCAAGATCTTCGAGCTGGTCCAGTAGGGACGGTCCCCCGCGGGAGCCGGGGCGGTCAGCCGACCGCCTCGGCGACGCGGTTGCGGCCCCGGTAGAGGCGGCTCATCACCGTCCCCTGGGGCACCTTGAGGGCCTTGGCGGCCTCCTCGTAGGAGAGCCCCATGACGTCGACCGCGACCACCACGTCGCGGTAGTCGGGCGGGAGCGCCGCGACGGCGGCGTACACCTCGCGGGCGGCGAGCACGGCCTCCGGATCGGCGTCCGTGCGCACGGCGGCGGGCTCGGTGTGCTCCGGCAGCGGGGTCGTCGCGGGGCGGCGCGAGCGGGTGCGGCGGTCGCTCAGGAACGTGTTGCGCAGCGCCCGCAGCAGATATCCCAGGTCGTCCTCGTTGCGCAGCATCCGCGGACGGGCGAGCACGCGGGCGTAGGTGTCCTGCACGAGGTCCTCGGCGTCCTCCCGCGATCCGCAAAGCGCCCACGCGGCGCGGAAGAGGCGGTCGAGGTGGTCCCCGAGGCCTCGCTGATCGAGCTGGCGCTCCACGGGGCCTCGTGTGTCGTGCGGGCGCCGGAGGCGCTGCGCATCCCCCGGTCGTGAACCGCCGGGAATAATAACCGGGGGGCGGCGTCGACCATCATGGTGAGACCTGCGTCCGCGGGACGAGAGGGGAGGGGCGATGGCGGAGGACCGGCACGACGACCTCGGCCCGGGCGTGAGCCCGGAGGAGATCGCCGCGCTCGTGGACGGCGCCCTCCCGCCCGCCCGCACGGCCGAGATCGAGGCCCTGGCGGAGGCGTCGCCGCCGGTCGCCGCCGCGATCGCCGCGCAGCGCCGCGGGGCCGACCTCCTGCGCGCCGCCGCCGTCGAGGCCGCCGGCGACGGCGCCCCCGCGGCCCTCCGCGCCCGGATCGAGGGGGGGCGCTGGCCCGCGCCCGCCCCGCGCCGCCGCCGGGCGGCGGGGTGGTGGGCGGCCACCGCCGCGGTCGCGGCCGTCGTCGCAGTGCTGGTCGTCCTGTTCGTGCCCGCCGGGGGCGGCGGCCCGACCGTCGCCCAGGCGGCGGAGCTCGGCGGCCGGTCCTCCCAGGCCGCCGGCCCGCCGGTCGATCCGGCGTCGCCGGCCCTCCTGGAGGCGTCGGTCGAGGGCGTGGCCTTCCCCGCCTGGGAGGAGGACTTCGGCTGGCGCTCGGCGGGCCGCCGCGGCGACGACCTCGACGGCCGGGACACCACCACGGTGTTCTACGACAAGGAGGGCGCGACCGTCGCGTACTCGATCGTCCCGGGCGACGCGCTCCCCGACCCGGACGGGGCCCGTGCCGTCACGCGGGACGGGGTGCCGCTGCTCGTCTTCCCGAGCGGCGACCGCCTCGCCGTCACGTGGCTGCGCGACGGGCACACGTGCGTGCTCTCCGGCGCCGGCGTGGACGAGGACACCCTCACGAAGCTGGCGGTGTGGAAGGGCGGCGGGGCCGTCACCTTCTGAGGTGCGGGAATAGTCCGGGCGATCCGGAGTCTTCATGGGCGAGGCAGCATCCGTCCCCATGAAGGAGAGAACCATGAGCCGTCACCGCATCCGCCGCAGCGCCCTGATCGCCGCCTGCGGCATCGCCGCCGTCGCCGCCGTCCCGGCGAGCGCCGCCCTGAGCGACTTCCCCGGCGCTGCCGGCCCGCAGATCCTGATCGGTGCCGACGATGACACCACCGCCGACACGACCCTGCAGCCTCCCGGCGTCGCCGCGGACCAGACCCTCCGCAAGGGCGACCAGCTCGTCTCCGGGAGCGGCGACGACGTCCTCATCGGACGTCTCGGCCCGGACACGCTCGTCGGCAACGCGGGCGACGACGTCATGGTGGGCGGGCTGGAGCGCGGCAGCGACGCCGTGGCCTTCCCGAACTTCGACATCGCGTTCGGCGGAGAGGGCGACGACGTCTTCGTCTGGGCGCCGGGCGACGGCAGCGACGCCTTCGTCGGCGGCGAGCCGCCGCGGTACACGACCGTCAAGGTCACCCGCACGATCCGCGTCGACGGCCGGCGGGTGAAGGTCACCCGCCTGGTGAAGCGGCTGTCCCAGCCCGACGACGACGTCCTGGTGATCGGCACGGCCTCCGTGCTCGCGGGGGACAACAGCCAGCCGGAGCTGTTCCCGACCGGGTTCGGCCGCCTGCCGAAGGTGAACGTCTCGGGTGCGAACGCCCTGGCCACGATCGGCACCGCCCCCGCCCAGCCGTTCCTCAAGGGCTTCTGCGAGGTGCTCCCGGCGCCCCCTGGGCTCGGCTACCAGTTCCTCGTCCGCTTCTTCGGCCAGGCGAACCGGGCGCAGGCCGTCACGATCCGGGTGAAGGACGTCGAGCGGGTGCTGTGCCGTACCAACGGCGCCGACACCATCACCGAGACGTCCCTCGGCGCGAGGGGCGCCGGCCCGGCCGTCGTGCGCACCACCAACTGGACCGCCCCGCCGAGCACCAAGCTGGGCGCGCTCGTCCAGTAGCCGTCCACGCGCCCGGGCACGGCGATCCGTGCCCGGGCGCTAGGGCGCCAGGTGGGCCGTGAGGACCGCGGCCTCGTCGCGGAGGCGCTGCGCGGCCTCCGCCTGGCCGGCGGCCTCGTAGTCGACGGCGCCGGCCAGGCGTTCCTCGACCTCGGCCCGCAGGATCGCCCGGAGGTCGTCCTCGGACAGGGCCCGGCGGCGGGCCTCGGCCGACCCGACGCCTTCCCGGGCACCGGCGACGTGCGCGCTCGTCTCGAGGACGGGTCCGTCAGCCCCCTCGACCGCCTCGGCGTTATCGATCGCGGCCAACGCCGACCGCAGGGCCGACACGGACTCGGGCCGTCGCGCCTTCATCGCGGCCGTCAGGTCGGCCCGGAGCCGGGCGCGGAGCGCGGCGGCCGGGTCCGGTGCGGGATCAGGGTGCATCTGAGACGAGGATCCTATGGGCGATGGGCGGCGATGCCCGTGCTCGGCCACTGCTCCCGTCCGGGGACCGTTCTAGGGTCGGGCCATGCGCGGGGACGACGACGCACCGCTCCTCGAGAGCCCGCTGCCCGACCTGGAGCGGCGGGTCACCGGCTTGGACCCTGAGGGGGCGCGGCAGCTCGTCGAGATCGTCGACCTCGGCATCCGCTCGACGCGGCGACTCGCCATCTGTGACCACGGGGGCGGCGTCGTCGCGTTCACCTGGCCGGCGGAACTCAAGCCACAGGCCCTCCACCTCTATTCGGAGGGGAGGGGTGCCCGATTGCTCGCCGCCGCGGAGGCGGGTGGGTGGGACGTCGATCCGCGCCCCCACCTCGCCTTCCGGAACGCCGCGCCCGCGCGGCGTCTCTACCTCGATACGACGATGTCGCCCGCGGAGTACGTGTCGGGCTGGTCAGGACCGGACCGCTCATGGATCGGTGAGCACCCCCGAGAGACCGTTCGCGGAACCCTCTGGCCGTGGCTGCGTGAGCGGGGCTACGCATCGCCGAGCGACGATGCAGAACTCGAGGGCTTCATGGAACGCCTCGGCAGGCGTCCCGCACACCTGCGGGCGGGACTGAGGCTTCTCCGACGCTGGTCTCGCGCCGACGTCGCCGCCCTCTCCACGCGAGATGCGCTCGCCACGGCCATCCGCGCGGAGGTGAACCGGATCCTGGCCAGCGTGGACGATCCCGTGCTGCGCGGGTAGCGGAGGGCTCAGACCTCCCGGATCACCTTCGCCGGGACCCCGACGGCCACGACGCCCGCGGGGAGGTCCTTGGTCACGACGGCCCCGGCGCCCACGACGGTGTCGTCCCCGATCGTGACGCCGGGGCAGACGATCGCCCCTCCGCCCAGCCAGACGTTGTCGCCCAGGGTGATGGGCTCGGCCGACTCCCAGCCCTCGCGCCGGGGACCCGGCTCGATCGGGTGCGTCGGCGTGAGCAATTGGACGCGGGGGCCGATCTGGCATGCCGTCCCGATCGTCACGGGGGCGACGTCCAGGATCACGGCGTCCACGTTGACGAACGTCCCGTCTCCGATCGTCACGGCGCCGTACTCGCAGAAGAAGGGCGGGCGCACCACCACGCGTTCGCCCACGTGGGCCAGCATCTCCCGCAGGATCGCGTCCCGCTGGGGATCGCCGCCGGGGCCGGGCGGGGCGGCGTTGAAGCGGGCGAGCACCTCCTGCACGCGCGCGTAGGCGGCGACGCTCACGGGGTCCCCCGCGATGTACGGCTCGCCGCGCAGCATCCTGTCGTGCATCTCGCCCATATCGGTCGACTCCTATCGCATCCCGGCGGGTTAGGCTGCCGCCCATGAGCCGCCATGCAGTGGGGGATCTGGTCGACGGGCGGTACAAGCTCGAGCGCGCGCTCGGGGGTACGGCCACGATGCCCGTGTTCGTCGCGACCGACCTCGCGCTGCGCCGGACGGTGGCGATCCGGGTGGCCGACGCCGCCGGGGCGGACGCCCTGCGCCGCCAGGCGGCCGTGCTGCGGAGCCTCCAGTTCGACACTGCCCACGTCGTGCCGGTGCTGGACGAGGGGGAGACCCCCGAGGGCGACGCCTACCTCGTCACCACGCTCCTCGAGGGCACCGACGTGGAGCACCTCGTCGCCCAGCGCGGGCCGCTGCCGGCCGCCGATGTGGCGTCGATCGGCGTCCAATTGCTCGACGCCACCCTCACCGCACGCCGGGTGGACTCCGGCCTCGGCACCCTGCCGGCCTCAGCCGTCCTGGGCCGCGACCGCTCCGTCCGAGTCACCCGCTTCCGCCCGGAGCCCGAGCGCTCCTCGGGCGCCGGCGACGTCGCGTGCGTCGAAGCGGGCCGCCTCATGCACGAGCTCCTCACGGGCGCGCAGCCGCAGCCCGGTCGCACCGTCGCCGGGTACGGGGTCACCGTGCCGCCCGAGATGGCGCGGATCGTGGACGACGCCGTGGACGGCCGCATCGCCGAGGCCACCGCGATGCGCGAACGCCTGGCCGAGATCGCCCGCACCCTCTCCGCGCCGGTCACGCCGCTGCCGCCCACCGAGCCGCCGCGACGCTGGCACATGTGGGTCGCCATCGGTGCCCTCGTCCTCGCCGCCGCGGCGATCGTCGCGATCGTCCTCGTGTTCGTGCGGATGGGCGACGACTCCGACACCGTGCAGGTCCCGGACGTCACCGGCATGAGCGTGCAGCAGGCCACCCAGCGCCTCAGCGACGCCGGCCTGCGGGCCGTCGTGGACGGGTCGACGGACGACTCCAACGCCGTCGTGGTGTCCACCGACCCCTCGCCCGGCAGCGAGGTGGACGACGACAGCGAGGTGACCCTCACCCTGGGCGCCGGCGAGGCGTCCGTCCCGGACGTCGTGGGCGACGCCGAGGGCAACGCGCGGTCGGCGCTCGTCGACGCGGGCCTGGTGGTGGAGGTCGAGAACGCGCCGTCCGCCGACGTCCCGAGCGGCGTCGTCAGCGCCCAGCAGCCCGGTGGCGGCACGCGCGTGGACGCCGGCACCCGCGTCACCATCACCGTCTCGTCGGGGGTGCCGGTCTCGACGGTGCCGTCGCTCGTCGGGCTCTCCCTGGACGACGCGGTCTCGGCGCTGCAGGGGGCCGACCTGGAGCTCGGCGAGGTGACCGACGCGGAGGGCGCGCCCGCGAACCAGGTGCTCTCCCAGGATCCGGCCGCGGGGGCGGAGGTCGACCCGGGCACCTCGGTCGACGTGACCGTCGCGAGCGGGCCGGGCACCACCACCTCCTCCACCACACCGGAGCCCTGATGGCCGAGACCCTCGTCGTCCGCGGCGTCACCCTCAAGAAGCGCAACCCGTGGGGGGTGTGGGCCCTCAGCGTCATCACCCTCGGCATCTACGGGTTCTTCTACTGGCACAGGATCAACACCGAGCTGCGCGACTACTCAGCTGCGCTCGGCCGCCCGTTCGAGAACGACCCGACCAAGGCCGTGCTCGCGCTCATCCCGGGCTTCATCCTCATCCTGCCGCCGTACTTCACCACCGCGTACACCGCGGGCCGCGTGCGCCGGATGCAGGACATGACCGTCGGCAGCGAGACCGTGAGCCCGCCGATCGCCGTGCTCCTCTTCTTCCTGTTCCACCTCCACCTCGTGTACCTGCAGTCGGCGCTCAACGACTGCTGGGACAAGGCGAGCCGCGAGTCCTGACGGGGCCGGACGACGACCGGCGCGGGTTCGCCGAGCTCGGCCTGCGCGCCGAGCTGCTGGCCGCCCTCGCCGACCTCGGGTACGAGGAGCCCACGCCGATCCAGAGCGAGGCCATCCCGCCCCTCCTGGAGGGACGGGACCTGCTCGGCGAGGCCGCGACCGGCACCGGCAAGACGGCCGCGTTCGCCCTGCCCCTGCTGCAGCGGATCGCGATCGCGGACGGGCCGACGCCGCCCGCGGCCCTCGTGCTGGTGCCCACCCGCGAGCTGGCGATGCAGGTGTCCGAGGCGATCCACCGCTACGGGCGCCCCCTCGGGGCCCGGGTGCTGCCGATCTACGGCGGCCAGCCCATCGGCCGCCAGCTGCGCGCCCTGCAGGCGGGCACGGACGTCGTCGTCGCCACCCCCGGCCGCGCCGGCGACCACATCTCCCGCGGCACGCTCGGCCTGGACCGCTTGTCGATCGTCGTGCTGGACGAGGCCGACGAGATGCTCGACATGGGCTTCGCCGAGGACATCG
>VFQR01000287.1_pt1 | contig 88884 bp, 70 predicted proteins | sample 3512321 | NCBI WGS metagenome assembly VFQR01 (sample SAMN10412374, study PRJNA504923) | tailings metagenome | isolation source: Relicate 3 Philex TSF1 revegetated site | place: Philippines: Tuba, Benguet | collected 2017-08-29 | reverse complement strand
AATCGGGAATCGGGAATCGGGAATCGGGAATCGGGAATCGGGAATCGGGAATCGGAGCAGCCTCGCGCGGCGAGCGGGCTCGCGCCACCCGCATAGGGTGGGCCCTGGCCCACCATGGGCTCCGCTCTGGCCCCGGTCATTCCGATCCGACGCCACCCGCCCCGAGGCCCCGACACGGTGCATCGACGAACCGGGGCGAGCGTCCACGCCACGGTGGGCCAGGGCCCACCCTATGCGGTCCGGAGAGCGATGGTGGCGCGCGGGTCACGCACGCGCTTCACCCAAGGCGTGGTTGAAGGCCGCCAATGACGTGCCCCAATCGGGCGCCAGCCAACCGCGCTCCACGTAGCGATGGAAGCTCGAATGCGGCCAGTCGATCGCGCGCTGCACATGGCCGTGCTTGATCGGGTTGTAGTGGATGTAGTCGATGTGCGCGCGAAGGTCGAGCTCATCGACGATCACTCGCTCGAAGTAGCGGCGCTGCCAGATGCCGCGCTCACGACTCGACGCGCGGCTGGCGCTGCGCAGCTCGCCCTCCGGCAGGCTGCGCGAGAACTGGCTCTTGATCCGCTGCCAGCGCGCGGCGTTGTCGGTCTCGCCCTCGGGCAGAGACCACAGGCAGTGCAGGTGATCCGGCAGCACGACGGTGGCGATCGGCGTGAACGGCAGCGCGCGACGCGTCTCCCGGAACGCCGCGCGCAGTGCGTCGATGTTCTCCACCAGCAGGCGCGCCTCGCGATTCCACAGGTTCACCGTGAAGAACGAGGTCGCGCCGGGGATCCATGGGCGTCGATAGTTCGGCATGCGCACAGGTTCGACGGGGGCGGGATCTCGATGCCATCCGCCTTGCGCGCAGGTTCGGGTAGGAGTTTTGCTCTCCGCGCCGGGATTCGGGATTCGGGATTCGGGATTCGGGATTCGGGATTCGGGATTCGAAGCGGCCTTGCGCGGCGGGCGGGCGTGCGAACGCCGCATAGGGTGCGCCCCGGCCCACCGTGCACCGCACTCTTGCACCGGTCATCCCCATCGCATGGCGCGCATGACCGCCCTTGATGCATGGGATCGGCACATCGGGCCGAGCGTCGCTGCCACGGTGGGCCAGGCCCCGCCCTATACCGGTCCCACAGGGGCGGCCCTGGCCCACCATGAGTTCCGCTTTGGCCCCGGTCATCCCGACCCAACGCCACGTGCACGATGGTCCTCGACACGGTGCATCGGCGAACCGGGGCAAGCGTCCAAGCCTCGGTGGGCCTGAGCCCACCCTGTGGCCGCGTCGCGTTTACAGTGTTCGCCATGCCCATCACGGAGCCCTCATGCGCCTGCTGCTGATCGAAGACGACACCTTGCTCGGTGAGGGCCTGCAGGAAGCGCTGCGTCGGGCGGGCTACACCGTCGACTGGCTGCAGGACGGCCAGCACGCGCTCGATGCCCTGCGCGACGGTGGCTTCGACATCGCCGTGCTCGATCTGGGCCTGCCGCGGCTCGACGGCCAGCGGGTGATCCGCCAGGCGCGTGCCGCCGGTGCTGTGCTGCCGGTGCTGGTGCTGACCGCGCGCGATGCGGTCGCCCATCGCGTCGAGGCGCTGGACGGCGGCGCCGATGATTTCCTCGCCAAGCCCTTCGATCCGGCCGAACTGCTGGCGCGGTTGCGCGCCCTGCTGCGCCGACGCGAGGCCGCGCCGCGCATGCAGTTGGCCTTTGCCGGCATCGAGCTCGACCCGGTGCGCTTCGAAGCGCGGCTGCAGGGCCAGCTGCTCGACCTTCCGCGGCGCGAGTTCGCGCTGCTGCATTCGCTGGTCGAGGCCAACGGCCGGGTGGTCTCGCGCGAGCTGCTGCAGCAGCGTCTGTACGGCTGGGACGAGGACGTCAGCAGCAACACGCTTGAGGTGCTGATCCACCACCTGCGGCGCAAGCTGGGCGCTGAGCGCATCGGCACCGTGCGCGGCATCGGCTACCGCCTGCTGGCGCCGGCATGAGGACGCTGTGGAAGCCGCTGCTGCTCGGTCTGCTGCTCGCCACCACCCTGGCCGGCGCGCTCAGCACCTGGGTCAGCTGGCGGGCAGCGCGCGTCGAGGTCGATGAACTGCTGGACGCCGAGCTGTCGCAGTCGGTGCGCGCGCTCGCGGTGCTGGCCGAAGGTCTGCTCGGCGACGACAGCCTTGATTCGGAGCCGCGCGAGCTGCCGGCCTGGCAGGGCGCCATGGAGCAGCTGGGCGCTGCCGCCACCGGTGCGCGCGGCCACGCCTACGAGCGTCTGCGTCGCTACTACCTCTGGCGCGGCGAGCGCCTGCTGCTGCGCTCGCAGGATGCGCCGACGCTGGATCGCGAGGCTGCGATCGAGGGCTTCGGCGAGGTCGCGGAGGGCGATGCGGTCTGGCGCAGTTTCCGCTTGGACGGCCCCGACGGCCTGCGCGTGCTGGGCCTGGAGCCGCTTGAGGTGCGCGGCCACATCAGCGTCGAGATCGCGCGCGGCATGGCCTGGCCGCTGCTGCTGGAACTGCCCGTGTTGGGCCTGCTGATCTGGGCCGCGGTGCGGATGGGCAGCCGCTCGCTGCGGCGCATCGCCCGCGCGGTCTCGACCCAGGCCGGCGACCGCCTGCAGCCGATCGAGCGCACGCGCGTGCCGGTCGAGATCCACGGCCTGGTCGATGCCATCAACGACCTGCTCGGCCGCGTCGATGAGACCCTGCGCCGCGAGCGCCGCTTCATCGACGAGGCCGCGCATGAGCTGCGCACGCCGGTGGCCGGCCTGCGTCTGCACCTGTCGAACCTGATCGAGGCGGAAGACGAAGTGGCGCGCTCACGCGCCCTGGCGCAGATCCAGCGCGGGCAGGCGCGGCTGGAGCGCGGCGTGGCCCAGCTGCTCACGCTCAGCCGGCTGGGACCCGGCGCGCCGGCCCCGCGCAGCGAGCGCCTGGACCTGTCGGCGCAGCTGCCGGGCTGGCTGGCCGAATGGATCGACGCGGGGCTTGCCAACGACGATGAGCTGGAGCTGGTCGCCGTACCGGGCTGCGCGATCGAGATCGACCCCGACCAGCTGCAGCTGCTGCTGCGCAACCTGGTCGACAACGCCCTGCGCCACGGCGGCCGGCCGGCGCAGGTGCGCATCGAGCTGATGCGTCGCGCGAACGAGGTCTGCCTGGCCGTCGAGGACGCCGGCCCCGGCCTCCCGCCCGAGGAGCGCGCCCGCGTGCTCGACCCCTTCTACCGCCCGCCGGGCACGCGCGCCGATGGCAGCGGCCTGGGCCTGTCGATCGTCGCGCGCGTGGTCGAGCTGTCCGCCGGCGAGCTCAGTCTCGGCGCGGGACGCGAAGGCCACGGCCTGCGCGTGGAGATCGCCTGGCCGGCGAGTCCCCGTCTTCCATAGGGTGGGCCCTGGCCCACCACGGGCTACACCCTCGCCCCGGTCATGGATGTCGAAAGCCCCCGAGGCTGGAGGTCGCGGGAGAGCGAGCGCGTTCGGGCGGGACAAGCGACACCGGGGCAAGCCTCCACGCCACGGTGGGCCAGGGCCCACCCTATACAGGTCTCGCGGGCGCCACATGCGCGATGCCCGCGAATCCCCAATCCCCAATCCCCGCGCCTCAGTCCCGCAGCCTCCAGCCCAGCCAGATCCGGTAGATCGCCGGGATCAGCAGCATCGACAGCAGCGGGGCGCTGAGCATGCCGCCGAGCATGGGCGCGGCGATGCGCTGCATGGTGGCGGCACCGGCGCCGTCGCTGAGCAGGATCGGGGTGAGGCCCACCAGCAGGGTCAGCACGGTCATGGCCTTGGGCCGCACGCGCTGCACCGCGCCTTCCTCCAGCGCCGCATCGAGTTCTCGCAGTGTGTTCATGCGGCCGCTCGCGCGCGCACGTTCCACCGCCTGCGCGAGATACAGCAGCATCACCACCCCGAACTCGGCGGCCACGCCGAACAGGGCGAGGAAGCCGACCACCACCGCCACCGACAGCGCGTAGTCGAGGCCCCACAGCAGCCACAGCCCGCCGACCACCGACAGCGGTGCGGTGAGCAGCACGATCAGGGCATCGGGCCAGCGCCGGAACACCAGGTAGAGCAGCACCAGGATGATCCCGAGCGCGGCCGGAATGGCGAGGCTCAGGCGCTCGGTGGCGCGCAGCAGGCTCTCGTACTGGCCGGTCCAGCCGAGGCTCACGCCCGGCGGCAGCTGCACGCGCTCGCCCAGCGCCGCATCGGCCGCACGCATGGTGCCGACCAGGTCACGGGTGTCGGTGTCGACGAAGACCCAGGCGGTCAGGCGCGCGTTCTCGCTGCGGATCATCGCCGGCGCTTCGACCAGCTCGATGTCGGCCAGCCGGCCCAGCGGCACCTGCGCGCCCGACGGCGTCACCACGCCGAGTTCGGCCAGCGCCTCGGGCGTGTCGCGCACGTCCTGCGGCAGGCGCATCGCCACCGGGAAGCGCCGCCGGCCCTCGTAGGCGGTGGCGATCGGCGCGCCGCCGACCGCTTCGCCCAGCCAGGCCATGAAGGCTTCCATCTCCACGCCGTAGCGGGCGAGATCCTCGCGGCGCGGGCGGATCTCCAGGCTGCGCGCCTGCGCACCGCGATCGGCGAAGGCCGAGCGGATGCCGGGCACGTCGGCGAGTGCGGCTTCGACCTCGGTGGCCAGCGCGGTCAGCTGCTGCAGGTCGTCGCCGGCAAGACGCACGCCCAGCGGCGTGCGCAGGCCGGTCGACTGCATGTCGATGCGCGTGCGGATCGGCTGCACCCAGGCATTGGTAACGCCGGGGATGCGCAGGCGGGCATCGAGCTCGGCGATCAGCGCCTCCATGTCCATGCCCGCGCGCCACTCCGACTCGGGCTTGAGCCGGATCGTGGTCTCGATCATCGAGATCGGCGCGGGGTCGGTCGCGCTCTCGGCGCGGCCGATCTTGCCGAACACGGTCTCGACCTCGGGCGTCTGCCGGATCAGGCGGCTGGTCTGCTGCAGCAGCTCCTGCGCCTTGCCGGGCGAGAGCTCGGGCAGGGTGGTGGGCATGTACATCAGGTCGCCCTCCTCCAGCTGCGGCATGAACTCGCTGCCGAGCTGGCGCAGCGGATACAGCGCGCTGGCGGCGATCACGAGGCTCAGCAGCACGGTCAGCCAGGGCGCATGCAGCACGCCGCGCAGCACCGGCCGGTACAGCGCGATCAGAGTGCGCGAGAGGATCTGCTCGTGCTCGCCGCGGATGCGTCCGCGCACGCACAGGGCCATCAGCACGGGCCCCAGCGTCACCGCCAGCACGGCGGCGGCCAGCATGGCCCAGGTCTTGGTCCAGGCCAGCGGCGCGAACATGCGGCCTTCCTGCGCCTCCAGCAGGAACACCGGCAGGAAGCTCAGCGCGATGATGAGCAGCGACATGAACACCGCCGGCCCGACCTCGACGCAGGCCTCGGCGACCAGCTTCAGGCGCTCGGGCTCGTCGGGCTCGCGGCCGTGGTCGTCCTTGAAGTGCTCGATGCGCTTGTGGGCGTTCTCGACCAGCACGATCGCCGCGTCGACCATGGCGCCGATGGCGATGGCGATGCCGCCCAGCGACATGATGTTGGCGTTGATGCCCTGCAGCCGCATGATCGCCAGCGCCGCCAGCACGCCCAGCGGCAGCAGCAGGGCCGGTACCAGGGCCGAGCGGAAGTGGCCGAGGAAGAGCAGGCAGACCAGGCCGACAACGAGGATCTCCTCGACCAGCTTGGTCGAGAGGTGATCGACCGCGCGCTCGATCAGGGCCGAGCGGTCGTAGGTGGTGACGATCTCCACGCCCTCGGGCAGGCTGGATTTCAGCGCCGCAAGCCGCGCCTCGACCGCCTGGATGACCTCGCGCGCATTGCCGCCGTCGCGCATCACCACGATCCCGCCGACCACCTCGCCTTCACCGTCGAGCTCGGCCATGCCCTGACGCGGGCCGGCACCGAAGCGGATCTCGGCGACGTCGCCGAGCAGCACCGGCACGCCGTTCATCAATGGGCCCAGTGGCACCTGTGAAAGGTCTTCCAACTTCCGCAGGAAGCCCACGCCGCGCAGGCTGATCTCACCCTCGCCGACCTCGATCAGCGAGCCGCCGCGCTCGGCGCCCGCGGCGCGGATGCGCGCGGCGACGTCGTTGATCTGCAGGCCGTACTGGCGCAGGCGCAGCGGATCGATGATGGCCTGGTACTGGCGCTCCATGCCGCCGACCGTGGCCACTTCGGACACGCCGGGCAGGGCCTGGAGTTCGAGCTTCAGGAACCAGTCCTGCAGCGCGCGCAGCTCGGACAGGTCATGGCGACCGCTGCGGTCGGCCAGGGCGTACTGGTAGACCCAGCCGACGCCGCTGGCATCAGGGCCCAGCGCGGGTTCGACGCTGTCTGGCAGCTCGGCCCGGGCCTGGCTCAGGTACTCCAGCACCCGCGAGCGCGCCCAGTAGGGATCCGTTCCGTCCTCGAACAGCACGTAGACGAAGGAGTCGCCGGTCATCGAGAAGCCGCGCACGTGGCGCGCGCCCGGCACGGCCAACAGACGCGAGGCCAGCGGATAGGTGATCTGGTCCTCGACCAGCTGCGGCGACTGTCCCGGCCACTCGGTGCGCACGGTGACCTGCACGTCCGACAGGTCGGGAATGGCATCGACCGGCAGGGTGCGCGTGGCCTGGATCGCGGCGAGGGTCAGCAGCAGCGAGAGCAGCAGCACGAGGCCGCGATTGGCCAGCGAGTAGCGGATGAGCGCGGCGATCATGGCCGTGCTCCGCTTCGGTGCGGCTGGTAGCGCTGAGCTCGGTAGAGCAGGGCGCGGCCGCTCTGCGTGTCTGAGACTGAGTCCGAGGCTTCACCGGTGTCGCCACGCCACGCTGCAACATGCTCAGGAAACAGGAACATGGCGATGCCATTGCTCGTCGCCCCCGCGAAGGCGGGGGCCCAGCCGAGTCGCGCCGGCGACTGGGTGCCCGCCTTCGCGGGCACGACGGCTTCGCCTTTCGGCACGGGCTTGTGCATGGCAAGGACGACGATCGGCACGTGTGGGAGCGCGCCCACCGCGGCGGCATTCAACGCCGCGGGATTCTCAATGCGCATGGCCCGCCTCCAGCCGCTGCAGGCCGGCGCGCAGCGCGGCCTCGGAGTCGAGCAGGAACTGCGCCGACACCACCACCCGCTCGCCTTCCTTGAGCCCATGCAGGATCTGGGTGCGGCCGTCGACGCGCAGGCCCGCGTGCACCTGGGCGACGCGGAAGCGGCCCTCGCCGGCATCGATCACCACGCGCTCCCCGTCGGCGGTGCGGATCACTGCCTCGCTGGGCACCGTCAGCACCGGCTCGCCCTCTTCGCCGCGCAGGCGCGCCTCCATGTATTGGCCGACGCGCAGCAGGCCGCGGCGGTTGGGCACCGGCACGCGCAGCTGCACAGTGCGGGTCATCGCGTCCTGGCTCGGATAGACATAGCTGACCTCGCCGCGCCACAGCCGGTCCGGCTGATTCGGCAGGTTCAGCGCGGCGAAGATCGTGCCGTTACCCAGGCGTTCGAGCTCCTCGGGGAAGACCGACACGCTGACCCAGACCTCGCTCAGATCGGTGATCTCAAGCACCACCGTCGAGGGTTCGACATACATGCCGTGGCGCACATCGAGCAGGGTCACCACGCCGTCGGCCGGCGCGCGCACCGGCACCCGCTGCAGCGAGCGGCCGCGCTCGCTGAGCGCGTCGATGAAGCCCTCGTCGACGCCGAGCCGGCGCAGGCGCTCGGCCGCCGCGCGCTGGGCGCGCGAGCCGACGCCGCCCGAGCGCAGGGCGATCAGGTAGTCCTCCTGGGCGGCGACCAGATCCGGCGCGTAGATCTCCATCAGCACCTGGCCGGCGCGCACGCGCTCGCCCAAAGCGTGCACGCGCAGGTCCTCGATCCAGCCGGGGACGCGCGTATGCACGTGGCGGATACGATGCTGATCGGCCACCACCTCGGCCGGCGCACGCACCCGCGGCGACAGCACGCGGCGGTCGACCTCGGCGGTGCGGATGCCCAGGGCCTGGCGCAGGCCGGCGTCGACCTCGATGACGGGTGCGGCCTGCGCCGCGCTGCGGCTGCGCGCGACCAGATCCATGCCGCAGATCGGGCAGCTGCCGGGCGTCTCGCTGGTGATCTGCGGGTGCATGGGGCAGACGTAGATCGAGGGTGCGGCGGTTGCGGTGCCGGGCAGGGCCTCGGCGCCGGCAGAAGCAGGCAGGCTGGCGGTGGCGGGCTGCGCTGCTCTGCGCGCGACCAGGTCCATGCCGCAGATCGGGCAGCTGCCGGGCGACTCGCTGGTGATCTGCGGATGCATGGGGCAGACGTAGAGCGAAGTCGCCTGCGGCGTGGTGCCGGGCAATGCGCTCGCCGTCGACCGAGCGGGCGCCGCATCGGCATGCTCGGCGTGATCGTGCGCGTCGTGGTTGGCGGCGTCCCCATGGCCGGCGTGATCGGCGTGCGCGTGTTCGGACGCCGGCGGCGCCGCCTGTGCGGCGGCGTTCGGCAGGGCGGGCAGGGCGAGGGCACACAGCGACAGCGGCAGGGCCAACAGCAGGGCGCAGCGGCGCTGCGACCGGACGGAAACGGCAGACATGGGGGATCTCCAGCAACAGGGGCCGGGCGCGGCCCGGCGGCTCAGGCGTGATGGGCTGCGCTGTTGGAGATCGGAGGTCGCAGGTTCGGCGCGCTGAAAGGCGAGGGCGGCAGGCTGCGCTGCACGCCGGGCGCATGGGTCGGAGTGGGCAGCGGCTGCAGGCTCAGTAATTCGACCGGCGGCACCTGCACGCGGCACTGCTTGCAGTGATCGCAGCCGGAGGTGCCAAGGCTGGCCTTGGCGCTGTCGGCGTCCTCTGCTGCAGCCTGCGCGGTGGATGCCGCCCGCGCATGCGGACAGTCCGGCATGGCGGCGTGCGCAGAGGCTTCGACCCCGGCCTGCGCCTGCGCCGCGAGCGCCATCGGACAGCCGCGCGCCGCCGCGCCGGTGGCGAGGCAGAGCATCAGCAGCAGGGTGAGCAGGCGGCGCAGCATGGCGCGGATCTTAGCGCTGCACGCGCCAGCGTGCTCGCGGGTGCCAATGTCGCCGTCGCAAGACATCGGTAGGGCACGAGTCGCGCCGCGATGGGCCAGGGCCCACCCTATGGACGCTCGCGCCGCGCACAGCTCCTCATAGGCTGGGCCCTGGCCCACCGCAGGCATCGACGCCGGGCATTGCTGACGACTGCGCCTCGCACTTCACATGGCCTCAGAGCGTGTGACAAAAACCAGACGCCGTAGCGAGGGCGTCCAGAGGCGACCGCAGTAGGCGGATGGTTTTTTCACATGCTCTCAGTCCTCAAAGCCATCGGCAAACAGCTCAAGCGCCTGCAGCTCGAAGGCGCCGACGTCGCAGGCGGCGCTGCCGTCGCCGTTGCCGTCCTGTGGCCGGGCGACGCCGCGGGCATCCGTGGGCAGGCAGCGCGAGGCATTGGCGCCGTCGACCGCGGGGCTGGTCGTGTCGAAGCTCAGCACCGGCATGGACTCGGCCTCGTCCACCCCAAGCACCTGCAGGTCCGCCACCGAGACTGCGCCCGGCAAGCCGGCGCTGCAGCTGCTGTCGCCGGTGGCGAGCAGGGTGCCCAGCGTGCTGGCGGCGGCGCCGCTGAGCGCGCAGGCAATACCGGAACCGGCGCGCTTGGGCGCCATCGCGCTGTTGCTCCATTCGACCAACTGGGTGGACGACGTCGTGAGGTGCGCGCCCAGGTCCGCCTGGTTGCTGAAGAACGTGAGATGGCGGCCGACCAGACGTGCGCCCTGCGTGATCAGCGCGCCGCCGTCGCCGCTGACGCGGTTGCCGATGAAGCTCAGGTTCTCCAGGGTGATTTGCGCCGAGCCCTCGCCGTTGTTGCCGCGTGCGAAGACCGCACCGGCGTCGGCCGAGCGATTGCCGCCGAAATAGCTGCGCACGATGCTCAGCGTGCAGCTCGGGCAGTCGAGTGCCAGCGCACCGCCGAAGCCCGAGCCACCGGCCTCGGGAACGGCGAAATTGCCGATGAACACGCTGTCGCGGATCTCCACCGTCGAGGCCGTCGCGCCGAGCCAGCTGATCGCGCCGCCGCTGGTGAAGCCGCCGTTGCTGGCGTTGTCGATGAAGCGCGAGGACTGCACCAGCAGCGGCCCGCTGATCGACATCGCTCCGCCGGTTCCGGCGCCAGTGCCGCTGTGGGCGGCGCCGTTGGCCTCGAACACGGTCTCGAACACGCCGACGCTGGCAACGGCCGACCAGCGAACCGCGCCGCCGGACGCACTGGTGGCGCCGCTGCCGGTGGCCAGACAGCCGACGAAGCGCATGCGGTCCAGCACCAGGCTGTCGACGCTGCCGGCGCCATCCGAGGCCAGACAGCCGCCGCCGCCGGCGGCGCGCCCCTGCTGCAGGGTGAAGCGGCGCAGGGTCAGCGCGTCGGAGGACGCGAGCAGGCGCAGGTCCTGGGTGGTGTCGAAGGGCCGCAGCACCGGCGCGCGGCCGTTGCCGTCGATTTCGAGGATCACGTTGATCCGCGGCAGCGCCGTCAGCAGCTCGATCTCACCGTTCAGCGGATAGGCCGAAGTGAACTCGATGCGATGCGGGCCGGTCGCGTCGCCGGCGGCATTGGCGGCCACGATCGCGGCGCGCAGTGAACCTGCGCCGTCATCGTTGATGTTGCTGACACTGAAGGTGGCCGCGGCTGCGGGCAGGCTGGCGAAGGCCAGCAGCAGGGCGGGCAGGGTGCGAGGCATGGGGTGGATCCGCTGGGAGGACAGCGGCGATACGGCGCTGGTGGCAGCGGTCCGACACCCCCGAATCTCCAGCAACCCGCATAGGGTGGGCCCTGGCCCACCAAGAGCCCAAGGCTCGCTCCGGTCTTGGCTTTCCCACGCGCGCAGCGCGACGGTGCTCGTCCCGGCGCAAGGGCCCACGCGATGACTGCGGCCGTGGCGGCGGAGCGGGCAGAGCGAAACCGGGCCTGACACGCGTCAACGTGACGCCTGTATGCGGATGGACAGACGACAGCTAGGCCATCCTCAGCGATTCTCAGCTCAGTCGCGGAACAGCATCATCCACCACAGCCTTTGACGGCGGTCGCGACTTGTTCCTCGAACGCGACATCGGCGGTGCCCATGGCGACAACCGAGAACACTCTTCCGAACTCCACGGCGTGCCATCGGCGATCGCAGTCAACGCCGGACAGGTAGGCCTCGATATCGAGCTCGACTTTCCATGACCCCGTTTCCAGGCTCCGCTCGAGCAGCTTCTTGGCGCTGTCCTCGGGCAACAACCGACGGGCGGCCTGCTCGCTCTCGATCATGAGCAGGATAGGTGCGGGCGAACCCAGGCGAGGCAATCGATTGAGCGCTTCCGCATTCAACTGCAGCACGGCGAAAAGCTGTGCTGGTTCCGATTCGCTCTCTGTCGTCCAGCCGAAGTGCGCCACCGCTGCGACGCGTGCCTGCCCTTCGAAGCGGGCGATGTCCTCGGCGGCAGCTGAGCGTTTGGCGAAGCTGCCGTCTGCAGGAAGGGTCCACTGAGGACCCCCAGCCTGGCTGGCCGCGAAGCCCCACAGGAGGGAAATGCCGAGGCCGATACCGATCAAGGATCTTCGCTGCATGTCTGCGTCCAGGGGGGTCTGCGTTGCCGTGGAAGACTACTCCGGGCGGATGCCCAATCGTTCGTCCGCACTCCACTACACTCCCCGCATGCTCTGGGAAACCCTCACCGCCGCCCGTGACCTCGGCCGCCTGCACGAAGTGGCGGGCGTGCTGGTGCGGCATGGCTTTGGCGATGTCGCGCGCAGGCTCGGCATGCTGGGCGCGCTGGAGCGGGTCGGGCGGGTGCTGCCGACGCAGAACCTCGAAGCCCTGGTCGCACTCAAGCCGGAGCAGCGCATCCGCTGCGTGCTGGAGGAGCTCGGGCCCTGCTTCGTCAAGCTGGGCCAGGTGCTGGCCACGCGCGTGGACCTGTTCGGGCCGGAATGGATCGCCGAGTTCGGCAAGCTGCAGAACCAGGTGCCGGCGCTGGCCTTCGAGCAGCTGCGGCCGCAGCTGGAGCAGGATCTGGGCGGCAGCGTGGAGACCGTGTTCGCCGAGTTCGATACGACGCCGCTGGCGGCGGCTTCGATCGCCCAGGTGCATCGCGCGCGCTTGCCCGATGGCCGCGCGGTGGTGGTCAAGATCCGCCGCCCCGACATCGAGGCCACGGTCGCCGCCGACACCCGCCTGCTGGAGCGCGTCGCCCGCGCGGTCGAGTCCGAATGGCCGGAGTGGCGGCGCTACCAGCCGCTGGCGCTGGTGCGGCAGCTGAAGTCCTCGCTGCGCCGCGAGCTCGACTTCGCTGCCGAGGGCCGCCACGCCGAGCGCATCGCCGCGAGCTTCGCCGAGGAGCCGCGGATCGTGGTGCCGCGCGTGCACTGGCCGCTGACCGGCACGCGGGTGAACGTGCAGGACTACATCGAGGGCGTACCCCTGTGCGATGGCGCGGCGCTGGAGGCCGCCGGCGCCGACCGCGCCGCGGTCGCGCGGCTGGGCGCGCAGGCGGTGCTGAAGATGATGTTCGAGGACGGCTTCTTCCACGCCGATCCGCATGCCGGCAACGTGTTCTGGCTGCCCGGCGATCGTCTGGGCCTGATCGACTTCGGCATGGTCGGGCGCCTGTCCGAAGGCCGCCGCAGCCAGCTGATCGAGCTCATGCAGGGCCTGGTCGCGCGCGACACCGAGGCGGTGGTCGAGGTGCTGCTGGCCTGGGCCGAAGAGGGCGAGCTCGACGAGGACGCACTGGCCGAAGACATCGACGCGCTGATCGACAGCTACCACGGCGTGCCGCTGGGCCAGCTGCAGTTCGGTCGCCTGCTCAGCGAGGTGATGGCCCTGCTGCGCGACCACCACCTGGTGCTGCCGGCCGACCTGGCGCTGGTCATCAAGGTCTTCGTGACGCTGGAAGGCATGGGCCGCATGCTCGACCCCGGCTTCGACATGGCCGCCGAAGCGGCACCCTTCCTGCGTCGCTCGGTGCTGCGTCGCTACCACCCGCGAGCCATGGCCAAGCGCGGCTGGCGTGCGGCCGGCGATGCGCTGGCCCTGCTGCAGGCGATGCCGCGCGAGCTGCGCCAGCTGCTGCAGACCGCGCGCCGCGGGCGCTTCAACGTGCACATCGACGTCGACCGCCTGAAGCGCTTCGGCGAGCAGGTCGAGCACTCGGCCAACCGGCTCAGCATCGGCGTGGTCACCGCCGCGCTGATCATCGGTTCCTCGATCGTGATGACGGTCTCCGGCGGGCCGACCCTGTTCGGCCTGCCGCTGTTCGGCCTGCTCGGCTTCCTCGGCGCGGGTGCCTGCGGCGCCTGGCTGATCTGGTCGATCTGGCGCAGCGGCGGCGGGCGCTGAATCGGGACTTCCGGACACCGGAGCCGCGCGATCGCCATGATCGTCGCCCCCGCGAAGGCGGGGGCCCAGTGCTCCGCCTCATGTGCCCTTCATCGCGCCGAAAACGCCATCCAGACTGGGTTCGCAGGCTTCGAGTGCAGAGCCGCGCTCCGTCGTCACGAAGGCAAGCGCTGCAAGTGGGCAATCCACCCGCATCGTGCTGACCCATTCCCGTTGATCCGTCGCCTATGCGGGACGCTCAGGGCGCCTCAAACCCATTGGCGAAGATCGCCACGCCCGCGGCGCCTGCGACGTACTGCCGGCAGCGGCCGAACTCCGAGGTGCCGCGGTGACTGTAGGCGCCGGTCAGCGGCGGGCCTGAGAGCCGGGTGGCGGTGGCGGTGATCCAGGTGCTGCCGGAGACGAAGTAGCTGCTGCTGCCCTCGCGCTGCAGCTCGACCTCGCTGAAGCTGGCGCTGCCGTCGGTGGTACTGGTGCCGTTGCTGATCTGCAGGAAGGTCGAGCCCAGCCAATCGCGGCCTTCGCCGAAGAAGCCCGCTGGCGTCGGCCCCGGCGCGAAGGCCAGGGTGCAGCCGGTGGACGCGGGAATGCCGTAGAAGTCGATGCGGTACCAGCCGTTGGCGGAGCTGAGCGTGCCTGCAGCGAGGCCGACGCCAGCGCTGCCGGCAACGCTGCTCAGGCTGGGCGCGTTCTGGGCATCGTTGCCGGCATCGGCGGGCGCGGCCTGGCTGTTGTTGGCATCGAACAGATTGCGGCCGTCGTCGCCGAGGTCGATGCCGATCCCCGCCTGCGCGTACAGCGTGTTGCGACGCAGGCTGTTGCGGCGCGCGCCGGTGACGGCGATGCCGTCCAGCCCGCTGTGGGCGATCAGGTTGGACTCGATGCGATTGTCGTGTGCGCTGTTGCGGATGAATACGCCGTGGCCGCCGTTGCCGCGACTCGCACAATTACCGCTGCACAGCGCCGGCACGCCGATACGGTTGTCGACGATGCGGTTGCGCAGGGCCAGGCTGCCGGACAGCTCGACGCCATGGCTGCTGGCGTTGGCGATCACATTGCCGCGAATCAGATGGTCCGGACTGGCGATGAACACGCCGCGCTGGCCGCCGCGCACATCGCCGCCGCTCTGGGTGCCGATGTAGTTGTTCTCGACCACCGCCGCGCTGGGCTGGGTGCTGCCGGAGCCGCTGAGGTTGACGCCGATGCCAAGCGTGCTGGCGATAACGTTGCGATCGCCCGGTTCGGGACCACCGACGCGCACACCTTCGACCGAGCCGCCGATGCGCACGCCGGTGCCCGAGGCGATGAGCGCGGTCGATCCCACCACACCGCCGATCTGGTTGCCGACGAATCGATGGTCGCGGCCGGCGATGAACTGCGCGGCGGCGAAGGAATGGCCGGAGAAGGCGATGCCCTCGATGCTGACGGTGGCATCGGGCGATGCGCCGGTGTTGACGTTGAAGCCGTAGGCGCCGGTGAGCTGATTGGCGCCGTTCAGCACGATGCACAGGTTGGCGTTCCAGCCGAGTACGGCGGTGTTGCGGCTGGCGCCGGGCTGGCTGTAGCCGTCGATGCGTACGGGATGGACGATGTCCGGCAGCAGGCTGGTCAGGGTGATCGTGCGCGGGCAGGCGCCGCTGATGTTGAAGCGGATCTCGTTCAAACTGGGCGCGGCATTGGCATCGATCAGGGCCTGGCGTAGCGAGCCGATGCCGGCGTCATTGGTGTTGGTCACCGTCAGCACGGTCGCGGTGCTGCCGACGTTGGACTCGAAGGCGCCGCGATCGGGCGCGTCGCCGAACCAGCGCGGGCCGCCCTCGAAGTCGCGCTGGCTGAGCAGATTCGAGTTGATGCGCCCGCTGTTGATCGCCGGCGAGCCGCCGGACAGGCGCCAGTCGCCGGCCGCGGCGTTGACGAACTGCGGGTTGGCCGTGCTGGTGGCGACCGGGGTGTTCGAAAGCGGTCGGCTTGCATCCAAGCTGACATAGGTGTTGTTCTGCAGACGAGCGTTGAAACTGCTGACGGCTGCGTTTCGCAGCCTGAGGTCTGCGCCTCCATTGTCCCAAAGGATGTTGTTCCGAAGCACGAGCGCCCATTCCTCCTCATCTTCACCGTCTTCACCGATACAGAGCGCTGCGCCTGCATTGCTTGCCAGTGTCGATTGCGAAAGTGAGATGCGCTCTAGAATTCCTTCGGGAGGCAGGCGCAGAGCACAGCCTCCTGCGCTTCTCGTCAACAGTAGATTGTCTGCGAAGAATTCGCTTCCCCAGTAGATCGTTTGGGCGACTTGATCAATGTGCACACGCGATAGGGTCAGGCTCTGATCCGGGGTCAAGGAAAAGTCCGTTCGGAAGCCGAGCTGGGAAAATCCGCTGAAGCTCAGATTCTCCCAGCGCTGAGAGCCGCTGCCTTGGAGAGCGTTCTTCGTGCTGTCAAGTTCGATGCGACCACCAGCCGAATGCGTCAGCACGGTGAGACTGGGGTTGGCGGTGCGCGCGCTGCAGTTCGAGTTGTAGCCGCCCACGACCCTGACATCATCGTCGACGTCTTCGAACTCCGGTGAGTCGACGTCGACCACGCTGCCAGCAAGGTCGTAGGTGCCGGTGGCGATCTTGATCATGACCGGATCACTGTCGGCCACCAGCCACGCGCTGTTGAACTCGGCCACCGTGCGCACGCAGCGCTCAACCTGCGCCAGTGCAGGGCTGCCAACGCCGATCACGCAGAGGCTTGCGAACAGGAGTGGAAGGCGGCGCATGGCGAGGGTCCTGGCTGGGTGTGCAAGCCAGGAATGCGCGGCGCTGGCGAAAGCGAACGCGGTCGACCTTGCAACGCGCTGGGCGCTGTCGCCAGCGCGCGGCATACTCGGGCGCCGGAGGACGCATGAGCATTCCACCCAGCGAACACGAGGACGCGCCGACCGTGGCTCTTGCTGCGGCGTCGGCGGCCGAGGGCTCGGCGGTCCAGCCCGGCCTGCGCATCGGCACCTACCAGCTGAAGCGTTCGCTGGGCGCCGGCGGCATGGGCGAGGTCTGGCTGGCCGAGCAGCTGGAGCCGGTGCGCCGCCCGGTGGCGCTGAAGCTGATGCAGCGGCAGCTGCTGAATCCGCTGTCCGAGGCCTATTTCGAGGTCGAGCGGCAGGCGCTGGCGCGGATGGACCACCCGGCCATCGCCAAGGTCTTCGATGCCGGCCGCACGCCGGAAGGCCACCCCTGGCTGGTGATGGAGTGGATCGATGGCGAGCCGCTGCTGGACTGGTGTCGGCAGCGCCAGCCCGCGCTGCCGGCGCGCCTGCGCCTGATCGCCGCATTGGCCCGCGGCGTGCAGCACGCGCATGCGCGTGGCGTGCTGCATCGGGACTTGAAGCCCGGCAACGTGCTGGTGGTGCAGGTCGACGGCCAGCCGCAGCCCAAGCTGATCGACTTCGGCATCGCGCTCGGGCTCGACGCCGGGCCGCACAGCCCCGGCGATGCGCACAGCTACGAAGCCGCCGGCAGCGGCGCCTTCATGAGCCCCGAGCAGCGCGCCGGCACGGCCGAGGCCATCGATCCGCGCGCCGATGTCTACGCGCTGGGCATGATTCTGCTCTGTCTGCTGCTGCCTGATGCGCGGCTGAGTGCGCTGGGCGAGGACAGCCTCGATGCGCAGCGCCTGCGTGCGCGCTTCGACGCCGCGCTGGCCACCGGACGCGGCCGCAGCGAGCCGCTGCTGGCGGCCGTGCCGCGCCCGCTGCTGCAGGTGCTGCGCTGCGCGCTGGCGCCGCGCCAGGGCGAGCGCTACGCCTCGGCCGAGGCGCTGGCGATCGACCTGGAGCGCTATCTGCGGCGGCGTCCGCTGGCGGTGATGGGCGAAGGCCGGCTGTACCGGCTCGGCCTGTTCCTGCGCCGCAATGCGCTGGCGGCCTCGGCGGTCGCCGCGATCGTGCTGGCGCTGGCCGCGGGGCTCAGCTTCGCGCTCTACGGCCTGCGTGAGGCGCGCAGCGAGGCCGAGCATGCACGCCTGATGAGCGGCTTCATGGCGGATGTGCTGACCGGCGTCGACCCGCAGTACGCCGACGGATTGGACCGAACCTTGTTGAACCGCATCCTCGACGATGCCGCCGGGCGCGCCCAGGACCAGCTCGGTACGCGCCCGGATGCCCTGGCCGACGTGCTCGGCGTGGTCGGCAGCACCTATGCCAACGTCGGCGACCACGCGCGCGGCATCGAGCTGCTGCGCGAGGGGCATGCGCTGGCGCTGTCGCGGCTGCCGGCCTCGCACCCGGTGCGCCTGCGCCTCGCGCGTCGCCTCGCCGACGCGCTGGCCATCACCGGCGAGGCGAAGGCGGCCGAAGCCCTGCTGCGGCCCGCGCTGGCGGCGATGGGAGGGTTCGACCCGCGCTACCCGCTGGCCGCGCCCGATCTGCGCCTGAGCCTGGCCTGGGCGCTGCGCGACCAGGGCCGCTTTGAAGAGGCGCTGATCGAGGTGCGCGCGGCGCGTGCCGAACTGGCGAACCTGCCGACGCCGGACGGCGATCCGGATCCGCTCACCGCCGGCTACGTCGAGCAGGTGGTACTGAGCGACATGGGCCGCGCCGAGGATGCCGAGGCGCTGCTGCGGCCCCTGCTGCAGGCACATGTCGCCGCGTTCGGCGAGAACCACGCCCGCACCCTGCGGCTCAGCAACAGCCTGGGCGTGCTGCTCTTGCAGCAGCGGCGATTCGCCGAAGCCGAACCGGTGCTGCGGCAGGCCGTGAGCGGCAGCGAGCAGGCCTATGGCCCGCAGCATCTGGCCACGCTCAATCCCATCAGCAATCTCGCCGGCGCGCTGCGGCAGCAGGGCAAGGTCGAAGAGTCCGGGCCCTTCTACCGGCGCGCCTACGAGGGCTTCGTCGCCGCCTTCGGCGACACCCATCCGCGCGCGATCCAGACCCTGGCCAACCTTGGCAACTACCAGCTGAGCGCGGGCGATGCGCAGGCCTCCCTGCAGAGCCACCTGCGCGCTCGCGCGCTGTCGGACGGCGTGATTCCGGCCGAGCATCCGGTGATCGAGGAAACCCATTTCGGTGCCGGCAAGGCGCATGCGGCGCTGGGCCAGTGGGCGGAAGCGCAGGTCGAATTGGAGCGCGCCCTGCAGCTGCGCAGCGCACGCCTGCCGCCCGAACACCCCGGTATCGCCGACGTGCAGGCCGAACTCGACAAGGTCCGGGCCGCGCTGGCGGCCGGCGATCGCGGCTGAGGCCTTCGGGCGGGAGCGACGTGTGCCTGCCTGCAAGGGCGGTGAGCGGGGCGGGCGTGGGGCTCATGGTGGGCCAGGGCCCACCCTATTCCGTACGCGCCGCGATGAGCCTCCGCGCGCCTCATCCACGGCCCGCATAGGGTGGGCCCCGGGCCCTGCCTGTTCCGGACGCACCCCGTTGAGCCTCGGCGCGCCCCATCCATGGCCCGCATAGGGTGGGCCCTGGCCCACCGTGAGTCCGAGGTTCGCCTGGGTACTGGGATCCAACGCCTGGGTGGGGTCGCGCTGCGGGCGATCGGGCCCGCAGCGGCGCCGCGCTCGCGGCGTACGCGCACACCCTGGTGGGTGTGTTCGGGCCTGCCTCAATACACCGGCGGCTCGCCCGGCGGTCGGCGCTTGTAGCGCTTGTGCACCCACAGGTACTGCGCCGGCGCCTCGCGCACCATCGCCTCGACCGCGGTATTGACGCGCGCGGTGTCGGCGGCCGCATCTGAGCTGGGGAAATCGGCCAGCGGCTGGCCGATGCGCAGCACGTAGCGGGCGCCTTCGCGGCGGTGGAAGAAGGGCACCACGGCTGCGCCCGACAGCCGCGCCAGCTGGTGGGTGGCGGTGATGCTGGCGGCGGGAATGCCGAAGAAGGGCACGTAGACGGTGTCCTTGCCCAGCATGTCCTGATCCGGCGCATACCAGAGGATGCCGCCGCCCTTCAGGTGACGGATCGCCGCGCGCAGCTCCTCGCGCTTGAACATCTCGCAGGCATAGCGCAGGCGCCCGGTCAGCACCGCGGCCTCCATCACCGGCTCGTCGTGGGCGCGGTACATGCCGGCCACCGGCACATGCGCGGTCAGCAGGCGTCCGCAGGCCTCCAGGGTGGTGAAGTGGCCGGACACCAGCAGCACGCCGCGCCCCTCGCGGGCCAGCGCCTGCAGGTGCTCGATGCCTTCGATCTCCAGGCCCTGCCGCCAGGGTTTCTCGCTGCCGAACCAGGCGCGGGCAAACTCGAAGGCGCCGGTGCCCAGGGCCGCGAAGTGCTCGCGCAGCAGGCGCGCGCGATCGGCTGGCGCGAGCGCGGGAAACGCCAGCTCGAGATTGCGCGCGGCCACGCGACGCCGACCCGACGCGACCCACATCAGCAGGCGGCCCAGCACCGGCCCGATGCGCAGCTGCCAGGACCAGGGAATGCGCGCCGCCAGCTTGAGCGCGGTGACGCCGAGCTGGGCCGGCCAGTGGCGCGGCGCCCACAGGGAAGAAGACTTGGAACTCATGGCGCCAGTGTAACGGCCGCGCTGCTGCGCCCGGACGCCTGCAGGGCGCGCCAGGCGCCGACCAGGGCCTGCGTGTGCGCATGCTGCGGCCTCGACAGCAGCCTCCCGGTCGGCCCGACTTCGACGACGTGGCCCTCGAACATGACCGCGCAGCGCTGGGCCAGCACGGCCGCCGCGCCCGGGTCATGGGTGATGAACAGCAGGCTCAGGCCGCGCGTTCGCTGCAGATCGCGCAGCAGGTCCAGCACCTGGCGACGGCTGATCGCATCCAGCGCGCTGACCGCTTCGTCGCAGACCAGCAGCTCGGGTTCGAGCATCAGCGCGCGGGCGATCGCGATGCGCTGGCGCTGGCCGCCCGAGAACGCATGTGGATAGCGGCCCAGCGCGTCGGATTCCAACCCGACTTCGTTCAGGGCCTGCACCAGCCGCTCACGCGCGCAGCGCTGGCCGTGCAGGCCCAGGGGCTCGGCCAGCAGGACCTCGATGCGCTGGCGCGGATCGAGCGAGCTGTAGGGATCCTGGAAGACGATCTGCGCGCGCGGACGCACACGCCGCAGGGCTGCGCCCTGCAGCATGTGCAGCGGCGCGTCCTGCAGCCAGGCCTCGCCCTCGATGCGCGCATCGGTGAGCCGCAGCAGGCCGCGCACCAGCGAGCTCTTGCCGCTGCCCGAGGCGCCGAGCACGGCCAGGCATTCGCCGGCGGCCAGTTCAAGATCGACGCCCTGCACGGCGGCGCGCGCAGCGCGCGGGTAGCGCAGGCCGAAGCCGCGCAGGCGCAGCAGCGGTTCCACTGTCGGCATGGCGGTTGACTTGGCCGGGGCTGCGACGCTGCGCGCGTCGCTGACTTGCCCCGCAGTGCCGACAGCGCCGCGTGCACCGGCCGCTTCGAGCGCAGGCGCCTCATCTGACCGCGCCGCCAGCAGCCGCTGCGTGTAGCCCGCCTGTGGATGCGCCAGCACCGCGGCCGTCGTTCCCTGCTCGACCACATGCCCGCGCTCCAGCACGCAGAGCTGATCCGCCAAGCGCGCGACCACGTCGAGGTCGTGGCCGATGAACAGCAGGGCCAGGCCGCGCTCGCGGCGCAGGCGCTCCAGCAGTTCCAGCACCTCGTGCTGGCTCAGCAGATCGAGCGCACTGGTGGCCTCGTCGCAGATCAGCAGCCGCGGCTGGCCGCACAGGGCCAGCGCGATCATCACCCGTTGGCGCTGGCCGCCGCTGAGCTGGCCGGGGCGGGCACGCAGGAAGCGCTCGACCGACAGCGCCGCTGCGCGCGGTGCGTCGGCGGCGGCGCGTGGGCCGAGCTCGCGCAGGTCAGTCGTGGCGCTTGGGCCGATCGTTCCGCGGCCTGATCCGTCTGGCCCCATCGCACGCTTCGCGGCCGCGTCCCGCTCGACCTCGACCTCGCCCAGCCCAACCTCGATCAACGCCGCCCGCGCGGCCGCCTCCAGCGCCTCGCCGCGCAGGCCGCGCAGCTGGCGCAGGCTCTCGCGCAGCTGGCTGCCGACGCTGCGCAGCGGATGCAGGCTGGCCAGCGGGTCCTGGAAGACCAGGCCGATCTCGCGCCCGCGCAGGCCCGCAGGCAGCGGTTCGACGAGATCGATGCGGCGATCGCCGAGACTCAGCTGGCCCCGCGCGCGCAGGCCGCGCGGCAGCAGTCCGCTCAGCGCCAGCGCCGACAGGCTCTTGCCCGAGCCCGAGCCGCCGATCAGGCCGAGGCACTCGCCGCGCGCCAGCGCGAATGAGAGCGGGCCGATGGCGCGACCGTCGGGCAGGGTGATCGACAGATCCTCGACAGCGACAGCGGTCTGCGCGCTGGCCCCCGCACTTGAACTCGACACGCCCGCGATTGCGGAAATCCCGCTGTACTGCGGGTCAGGCGACGGCCGCGAGTGGCGCGACCGGGCCGAGCGGAGCGACTGCGGCGAGCCGGGCTGGGCCCCCGCCTGCGCGGGGGCGACGATCACGGGTATCGGCGGAGGCGTCTGCGCGTCTTGAAGGCTTTGGCCTGCAGTGTCGCCATGCCAGGGGTCTGGACGAGCCCTGTCTTCGTCATCCCCGCGAAGGCGGGGATCCACGGGTCTCGCGACTGAGTCAGGCCCCGACTGGGCCCCCGCCTGCGCGGGGGCGACGATCACGGGTATCGGCGGAGGCGTCTGCGCGTCTTGAAGGCTTTGGCCTGCAGTGTCGCCATGCCAGGGGTCTGGACGAGCCCTGTCTTCGTCATCCCCGCGAAGGCGGGGATCCACGGGTCTCGCGACCGAGTCAGACCCCGACTGGTCCCCCGTCTGCGCGGGGGCGACGGGGACCGATGTCGGGGCGAGCGCTTCTGCTTCCTGAGAGCGAGCCAGCGGCGCGTGATTTTGATGCTGCCGCGTACCCACCGATGCGTCATCCCCGCGCAGGCGGGGATCCAGTGGGCTTGCGACCGAGGTGGCTTCCTTCGGATTGGATGCAGGGCCGGTGCGACCGGCCTCGCTTGACGCGTCGCGCAGCCGCGGATCCAGCGCATCGCGCAGCGCCTCGCCCAGGCGCTGGAAGCTCAGCAGCAGCGCGCACAGCAGCAGGGCCGGGCCGATCAGCACCCAGGGCGCGGTGTCGAGCTCCTGCGCGCCCTCGCCGAGCAGCGCGCCAAGCCCCGCCCAGGGCTCGCTCAGGCCGAGGCCCAGAAAGCCGAGGAAGCTCTCGACCAGAACGACATTGGCAGCGATCAGGCCGGCGTAGACCAGGGCCAGCGGCAGCAGATTGGGCACGGCATGCCGGCGCAGCAGATCGAGTCGCCCGGCGCCGGCGGCGCGCGCGGCCAGCACGAAGCCGCTGTCGCGCAGGCGCGCCGCTTCCGCGCGCATCACCCGCGCCAGATCGATCCAGGCCTGACCGGCGATGGCGGCCAGCAGCAGCCACAGCGAGCGCTCGAACAGGGCCAGCAGCAGGATCACCAGCAGCAGGAAGGGCAGGGCGGAGAGCACGTCCAGCGCGCGCATCATCAGGCGCTCGCTGCGGCCGCCGACCAGCCCCGCCCAGGCGCCGTAGGCCAGCCCGACCAGCAGGGCGACAAGGGTCGCGCTGACGCCGATCAGCAGCGACATGCGCAGGCCCATCAGGCTGCGCGCCAGCACATCGCGACCGATCGCATCGGTGCCCAGCCAGTGCTGCCACGACGGCGGCTCGGACAGTGCCTCCCAGTCGGGCTTCCACGCCGCCTCGCTACCGGTGAGCAGCGGCCCGATGAGGCCCAGCAGAGCCAGCACGCCGAGCAGCCACAGCAGGCGTCGTACGGGTAGTGAGGCCAGCGCGGAGCGCTGAGCGGGCGAGGGCAGGGCTTCGACAGTCATGGCCGCGCAGGATACGGCCACGCGACCCGGCGCCACAGGAGTTGCTGGCCGCTGCGCACATTCGCGTCACGCCGCATGCGGCGACGGCCGGAGCCTGCCGTCCCTGCCGTGCGCGATCGCGTTGCCGGCGATCAAGGAGCGCCGACAGCGCCCGCCTTACACTGCGCGCCTTCCCAGAATCCACCGGAGCCCGCCATGGCCTACCCGCACACCCGCCCGCGTCGCATGCGCCGCGATGACTTCTCGCGTCGGCTGATGCGCGAGCATCGCCTGAGCGCCGACGATCTGATCCTGCCGGTGTTCGTGCGCGAGGGCGAGAACGTGCGCGAGGCGATCGGTTCGATGCCGGGCGTGGAGCGGCTGTCGATCGACCTGCTGCTGCAGCTCGCCGACGAAGCGATCGAACTCGGCATTCCGGCGCTGGCGCTGTTCCCGGTGACGCCGCCCGAGGCGAAGTCGCTGGACGCGGCTGAGGCCTGGAACCCGCAGGGCCTGGCCCAGCGCGCGGTGCGCGCCTTGAAGGCCCGGCATCCGGGTCTCGGCGTGATCACCGACGTCGCGCTCGACCCCTTCACCACCCACGGCCAGGACGGCCTGATCGACGCCAGCGGCTACGTCGTCAACGACGAGACCGTCGAAGCGCTCGTCAAGCAGGCCCTGAGCCACGCCGAGGCCGGCGCCGACGTGGTCGCGCCCTCGGACATGATGGACGGCCGCATCGGCGCGATCCGCGCCGCGCTGGAAGCAGCCGGCCACATCCACACCCGCATCCTTGCGTATTCGGCCAAGTACGCCAGCAGTTTCTACGGGCCCTTCCGCGACGCCGTCGGCTCGGCCGGCAACCTCGGCAAGGGCAACAAGTACACCTACCAGATGGACCCGGCGAACTCCGACGAAGCCCTGCGCGAGGTCGGCCTCGATCTTGAGGAAGGCGCCGACATGGTGATGGTCAAGCCCGGCCTGCCCTACCTCGACATCGTGCGGCAGGTGAAGGACCGCTTCGGCGCGCCGACCTTCGTCTACCAGGTCAGCGGCGAGTACGCGATGCTCAAGGCCGCCGCGCAGAACGGCTGGCTCGACGAGCGTGCGGTGGCGATGGAGTCGCTGCTGTCCATCAAGCGCGCCGGTGCCGATGCCATCCTCACCTACTACGCGCTGGACGCCGCACGCTGGCTGCGCGAGGGCTGAGCGCACAGGGTGGGCCCTGTGCAGCGCGGGCGCGTGGTCGCTTTCCACCCGAGGCCGCGCACTGGCTGAAGACCCGCGCTGACTCGCGCGCCGCAGACAAGCGACCGATCCGACTTTGCGGCGCACGCGCGCGGCGGAGCGCGCAGCGCAAGCTGCTAGAGTCCCAGCCCTGACCCCGCATCCGCATCGAGGAGCCCGCCATGACCCAGCACTTCGCCGTCTTCGGCCAGCCCATCCACCACTCGCTCTCGCCCTGGATCCACGCCGCCTTCGGCAAGCAGTGCGGCATCGACCTCGACTACCGCGCGATCGAAGCGAGCCCGGCGGACTTCGCGACCGCGATCGCGTCCTTCGGGGCGGCCGGCGGCCGCGGCGCCAACATCACCCTGCCGCACAAGGAGGCCGCCTACGCCCTGTGCAAGGAAGTGAGTGAATACGCCTTCCACGCCGGCGCGGTGAACACCCTGATCCGCCAGGGCGACGGCTGGCTGGGCGACAACACCGACGGCGCCGGCCTGATCCGCGACCTCACCGAGCGCGAGCGCCTCGACCTGCGCGGCCGCCGCTGCCTGATGATCGGCGCCGGCGGTGCCGCGCGCGGCGTCGCGCCCGCGCTGATCGAAGCCGGCGTCGCCGAGCTGATGATCGTCAACCGCAGCCCCGAGCGCGCAGACAAGCTGGCCGACATCCTCGGCGAACCCGACCGCGTCAAGACCCGCTACTGGCAGGACATGGGCGAGCAGGGCAGCTTCGAGCTGATCATCAACGCGACCTCGGCGGGCCGCCTCGGCGGCAGCCTCGATCTGCCCTTCAGCCTGCTGGCGCCGCGCGCGCTGTGCGTGGACCTGAGCTACGGCGAGGCGGCGATCCCCTTCCTGGCCTGGGCTCGCGCCGGCGGCTGCGAGCATGCCGTCGATGGCCTCGGCATGCTGGTCGAACAGGCTGCCGAGAGCTTCCTGCGCTGGCACGGCGTGCGTCCGCAGACCGACGAGGTCTATGCCGCGCTGCGCGCCCGCGACAACGAACTGCAGACCGCTGACTGATGCGTGGCGGCAGGCCCTGCCGGTGAGCCCGTGCTGGTGATGTCGTGCAGAGCCGGCTGCGGCGCGTGCTGCATCGCGCCCAGCATCAGCAGCCCGATCCCCGGTATGCCGCAGGGCAAGCCTGCGGGCGTGCGCTGCGTGCAGCTGGATGCTCTTAACCGCTGCCGGATCTTCGGACTCCCTGAGCGACCCGCGGTGTGCTCGGCGCTCAAGCCCGAGACTGCTATGTGCGGCGCCGACGCGGCCGAGGCCTTGGCGTATCTGACGCGGCTGGAGCAGGCGACGGGCTAGTCGCGTCGAGCGAGCACGCGCCCCTCGCACATCACCCAAGCCGGAGAGCTCCCCATGCGCCAACCCGCTACCAGCGGCGTGCTGATCTACGCCAAGCAGCTCGAGCGCATGTCGGTCTTCTACCAGCGCGTGCTGAGCCTGCGCGAAGTGCATGCCGATGCGATGCATCGCGTGCTCAGCGATGGCGAGACCCAGCTGCTGTTGCACGCCCTGCCGCCGCCGGTCGCAGCGCAGGTGGAGATCGCCTCGCCGCTCGAGCCGCGCGAGTCCCAGGCCATCAAGCCCTTCTTCACCGTGCCCAGCCTGGACGCTGCCGAGCGCGAGGTCGAAGCCTGCGGCGGGCTCGTGCATGGACCCATCTGGCCCGGCCCGGGACTGCGCGTGCGCAACGTCTGCGACCCCGAGGGCAATCTCCTGCACCTGCGCGAGCGGGTGGGCTGAACGAGGCGCTCACCCCCTCGGGAGGCAGCGCGCTGTCCGCCATGGCAGGATCGTGGCCGTACCCGACAGCGAATGTGCTCGACACAGATCCATCCGACGGCACGACCGGAGCGCTCACATGCTCAAGTTCCAAGCCCGATTGCTGCGCCCCGCCCGCCCCGAGACCGCGGACTGGGCCTTCTTCGTGCTGCCACCGGACATCAGCGCCGCGCTGCCCTCGCGCAGCCAGATCAGCGTCGAGGGCAGGCTGGCGGAAGCAGCCTTCCAGACCACGCTCGAGCCCGACGGCAAGGGCGGCCACTGGATGCGGGTCGCGGCCGAGCTGATGCACGCGGCCCGCGCGGGCCCCGGCGATACCGTCACGGTGATGATGTCGGCACTCGCGCGCGAGCCTGAACCCGTGCTGCCCGAAGACTGGGCAGCAGCGCTGGCCGCGCAGCCCGCGGCTCGCGCGACCTGGGACGACATCACGCCGGTGGCGCGGCGCGACTGGATCCAGTGGATCACCTCGGGCAAGAAGGCCGAGACCCGCGTCAAACGCATTGCCACCGCCTGCGACATGCTGGCCAAGGGCAAGCGCCGCGCCTGCTGCTTCGATCATTCGGGGATCTACAGCGGCGCCCTCAGTGCGCCCGAAGCTGCTGACTGACAGCAATCCATCGCCGGCGGATATCCAGGCAGTCAAAGCGACCTCGCCTGTCGACGCTTCGAGCAGTTGACGCCGCCTTGCCGCGCGCCCGCGCAGGCTGCGCGCCACCTTCACCCTGCAGGCTTCGCCCATGTCCTCCGTCCGCCCGGTGTCGCTGATCGCCGTCTTTGCGGCTCTGCTGCTGCCCACCGCTGATGCACTGGCCCAGAACGATCGGCGCGGGCCGCCGACGCTCAGCGCCGGCGTGATGGGCATTGTTCGCGATACGGCCTATCGCGAGGCTGACAACGACAGCCTGGTGGTGCCGGTGTTCCAGTACGAGGGCGAGCGCCTGTACTTCCGCGGGCTCAACCTTGGCTGGCGCCTGGACCCGCAGGCGCCGATCCAGGTCGAGCTGATCGCCCGCGCCCGGCTCGATGGCTTCGAGGCCAAGGATTCGCCCGTCTTCGTCGGCATGGCCGAGCGCAAGCGCTCGCTGGAAGTCGGCGCCTCGGCCAGCCGCGCCGTGGGTCCCGGTCGGGTCGAGTTCGCCGCGTTCACCGATGCGCTGGACCGCAGCGGCGGCCAGGAGCTGGACCTGATGTGGCGCGGCGACTTCGGCCAGGGGCCCTTCCGCGTGCAGCCGGAGCTCGGCCTGCGCTGGCAGAGCGAGGACCTGGTCGACTACTACTTCGGCGTGCGCACCGACGAAGCCATCGCCGGGCGCGCCGCCTACCGCGGCGATTCGGCGCTGGTGCCGCGGGTTGCGGTGAATGCGCTGGCGCCGCTGGGCGGGCAGTGGAGCGTGTTCGCGCGGCTGTCCTTCGACGAGCTGCCGTCGGAGATCACCGACAGCCCGCTGGTCGATCGCGGCAGCGAGCGGCGTGCCTTCATCGGCCTGATCTACGGCTTTCGCTGAAGCCCTGAGGACCGTGGGTGCGCGCCGCGGCAGCGCCACCCGCAGCCGCGGGTGGCGCTGCTTGTGGCGTCAGTGGTGGGCGTGCGCGCTCGCCGGCTTGCCGCTGCGGTCGGCCACCTCGAACTCGACGGTAATGGCTGTCCCGCCATCGAAGCGCAGGGTCACCGGAATCGTCTCGCCTTCGGCAAAGGCGGGTTCCGGATTGAAGAACATCAGGTGCTCCGCGCCGGGCTTCAGCGCAACCCGGGCGCCTGCGGGAATCTCGATGCCGTCGGGCAGGCGGCGCATGCGCATGACGCCGTCGACCTCGACCATGGTGTGGATCTCCATGCTCGATGCGCGTGGGCTTTCGGCACCGAGCAGGCGGCGCGCGCTATCGCCCGCGTTGTGGATCTCGACATAGCCGCCGCCGACGCGCGCGCCGGGCGGCATCGGCCGCACCCAGGCGCCACTGACGTGCAGCGTACCGGTCTCGGCCGCGATGGACGCGGGCGCGGGCAGCAGGGCGGCGATGACAAGGATGGGAGCGAGGGCGCGGAGCAGCATGGCGGACATCCGAGTGGCGAGCGTGCGCAGCCTAGCGCCGCGGACGTGAATGGTCGATGCGACGGACGGCCGCGGGGCGGCGGCGAGTCGCCTGCATCGCAGCTCGGCCACCTCGATCCGCACGCGCGGGCAGCGCCGCTGTCGGACTTCGCCCACGCGCCGCGTATCCCGCGCATCCTCCCTGCCTTGAGTCCGCCATGCGCGCCTGTCCTCCGGTTCTGTCCCGCTGCTGTTCCACGCTGCTGCTGGCCCTGGCTGGCGTCGCTGCACCCGCCGCAAACGCCCAGTTCGACGCCGACGGCGTGCAGTACCTGAGCCCCTTCGGAGAAGCCAACAACGCGCTGGGTGCGGCGCTGGCGGTGCACGCGGACGGCAGTTACACCGTCGCCGGCACCGCCTTCCTGCGCGGCCTGGGCACGCCGGTGACCCTGCTGCTGCGGCGCTTCAACGCCGATGGCACGCTCGATCCGGGCTACAGCTTCAGCCTTGAGCACGGCGACAGCATCAACCTCGGCGCGCGCAGCCTGCTGGCCCTGCCGGACGGCGGCGTGTTGCTGGCCTACACCCTGGCCAATCCGAACTCACCCAGCGACAGCTTCACCCGCCTGATCAAGCTGGACGCCGAGGGCGACCCGGCGCCGGGCTTCACGCCCTATGTCTTCGATCCGACACAGGGCGCGGACAATGCGAGCACGTTGGCCCTGCAGGCCGATGGCCGGATCCTCATGGCCGGCAGTCGACCGTCGCTCAACGGCGGCGGTGAACGCGTGGCGGTGGCGCTGCGGCTGAACCCGGACGGCAGCGTCGACACCAGCTTTTCCACCGATGGCTTCTTCAGCCAGCCGGCCCTGCCCAGCCCCAACCAGTTCCAGACCTTCCTGTCCGAGCCGTCCTTCAGCGGCATCGGCCTGCTCGCCGATGGCCGCATCCAGCTGGTCGGCACCGCCAGCAATTTCACCGGCGGCCAGAGCGAGATCCTGCTGCTGCGCCTGCGCGTCGACGGCAGTATCGATCCGCAGTTCAACGCGGGTGAGCCGCGCCTGTACGCGCACCGTCGCGGCAACAACACCGGCCTGCGCACCGCCGGCAGCGCCGCCGACGTCTCGCCCGAGGGCGTGGTCCTGGTCGGTGGCTTCAGCACCGCTGGCGGCAGCAATGCCCCCTACCTCTGGCAGTTCGATGGCAACGGCCAGCTGATGGCCTCGGCCTCGGAGGAGCTCGATGATTTCCACACGGTCCGCGACGTGCAGCTGCTGCCGAACGCGGGCGCGGTGGCGGTGGGCAGCTATACCGACGCCAGCGTCACCGGTGCGCTGGTGGCGGTCTATCCGCAGGGCGTGGGCTTCAGCGGCGGCTTCTTCGGGCGCTTTGCGTCCAGCGCACGCGACCACAGCCTGTCGGCGCTGGCCTATCTGCCCGACAGCGCCAAGCTGCTCGGCTTCGGCACGGGCATCACCGAGGCCAGCGGCCTGCTCTCGAACCGTTGGGTGCTGACCCTCGACGGCCTGCCCACGCTCGACCTGCTGCCGACGCTGCCGCCGACCCTGCGCTTCGAGGGCGTGGCGCCGAATGCCGGCGTCGACAGCGGTGTGCTCAGCCTGCCTGGCGTCAGCGACTTCGTGCGCGTACCGCTGCGCGTGCGAGGCGGCACGCTCGAGGTCGGCAGCAGCAGCGCGGACAGCCCCGACGAGGCCAGCCCGCGCCTGCTCTGGGCCAACAGCAGCGGCACGCCCGCCGCGCTGGACCTGCGGCTTCGCCACACCGCCGCGCCGACGCTCGGCGTTGAGACGGTGACGCGACTGGCGCTGGGCGGCGTGGTCCGCTCGCACAACCACGCGCTGACCGTCGGCAGCACGGCGGAACTGCGGATGGAGTCGCTGACCGGGCAGGGCACCGCCATCTTCGCGGATGGCTTCGAGACCGCGGAATGAGAAGGGCGCCTTGCGGCGCCCTTCGTCATGGGTATCGGATCGTGGTGTCGATCAGACGTGGCTGGGGTTGGGCTTGTCGGCGTTGATGCCGAACTCCTTGATCGCCCGCGCCACGTCCTTGGCGTTCATCACGCCTTCCTCGGCCAGCGCGCAGATCGCCGCATGCGCGATGTGGAAGCGGTCGACCTCGAAGAAGCGGCGCAGGTTGGCGCGGGTGTCCGAGCGGCCGAAGCCGTCGGTGCCGAGCACGGTGTAGCGCATCGGCACGAACGCACGGATCTGGTCGGCGAAGCCGCGCACGTAGTCGGTAGCGGCGATCGCAGGACCGGCACGGCCTTCGAGCAGCTGGGTCACGTAAGCCTTGCGCTGCGGCTTCTCCGGATTCAGGCGGTTGTGGCGCTCGGCATCAAAACCGTCGCGACGCAGCTCGGTGAAGCTCGGGCAGCTCCAGATGTCGGCGCTGACGCCGAACTCCTTCTCCAGCAGCTCGGCCGCCGCCATCACCTCGCGCAGGATCGTGCCCGAGCCCAGCAGCTGCACGTGCGGGCGCTTGCTCTTGGCTTTCGCCTTGGCCGATTCCCCATTCCCGTTGCCCGATTCCCGCAACAGATACATGCCGCGGATGATTCCGTCCTCCGCGCCGGCCGGCATTTCCGGATGCGCGTAGTTCTCGTTCATCAGGGTCAGGTAGTAGTACTCGTCGACCTGCTCCTCGATCATCCGGCGCATGCCGTGCTGCAGGATCACCGCGACCTCGAAGCCGAAGGTCGGGTCATACGGGCGGCAGTTCGGAATCGCACCGGCCAGCAGGTGGCTGTGGCCGTCCTCGTGCTGCAGGCCTTCGCCGTTCAGCGTGGTGCGGCCGGCGGTGGCGCCGAGCAGGAAGCCACGCGAACGCATGTCGGCGGCCTGCCAGGCGGAGTCGCCGATGCGCTGGAAGCCGAACATCGAGTAGTAGATGTAGAACGGCAGCATCTGCAGGTTGTTGGTGCTGTAGCTGGTGGCGGCCGCCATCCAGCTGGAGAACGCACCGGCCTCGGTGATGCCTTCCTCCAGCACCTGGCCGGCTGCGTCCTCGCGGTAGTACATCAGCTGGTCGGCGTCGACCGGCTTGTACTTCTGGCCGTGCGGCGCGTAGATGCCGATCTGCCGGAACAGGCCCTCCATGCCGAAGGTGCGCGCCTCGTCGGCGACGATGGGCACGCAGCGCGGGCCGACCTGCTTGTCGCGCAGGATGATGTTGAAGGCCTGCACAAAGGCCATCGTGGTGCTGATTTCACGGTCGCCGCTGGCCTTGAGCAGGCGGTCGAACACGTTCAGCTCGGGAACCTTCAGCGCTTCGCTGGCTTGTCGTCGACGCTGCGGCAGCGGTCCACCCAGGGCCTCGCGGCGCGCCTTCAGGTACTGCACTTCCGGCGAGTCCGGGCCCGGGTGGTAGAAGGGCACTTCGGCCAGCTTCTCGTCGGGCACCGGGATCTTGAAGCGGTCGCGGAAGGCGCGCACGGCCTCGTCGTCGAGCTTCTTGGTCTGGTGGGTCGGGTTGAGCGACTCGCCGGCCTTGCCCATGCCGTAGCCCTTGACCGTCTTCGCCAGGATCACGGTGGGCATGCCGGTGGTTTTCACCGCTGCGTCGTAGGCGGCATAGACCTTGTGCGGATCGTGGCCGCCACGGTTCAGGCGCCAGATGTCCTCGTCGCTCAGGTTGGCAACGAGTGCGGCGGTTTCCGGGTACTTGCCGAAGAAGTTGTCGCGCGTGTACTTGCCGCCGAAGGCCTTGCAGTTCTGGTACTCGCCGTCGACGGTTTCCATCATCAGCTGGCGCAGTTTGCCGGTGGTGTCGCGGGCCAGCAGCGGATCCCAGTAGCTGCCCCAGACCAGCTTGATCACATTCCAGTTGGCGCCGCGGAAAGACCCCTCCAGCTCCTGGATGATCTTGCCGTTGCCGCGCACCGGGCCGTCCAGGCGCTGCAGATTGCAGTTGATGACGAAGATCAGGTTGTCCAGGCCTTCGCGGCCGGCCAGCGAGATCGCGCCCAGGCTTTCGGGCTCGTCGGTCTCGCCGTCGCCGAGGAAGCACCAGACCTTGCGGTCGGTCTTCGGCATCAGGCCGCGGCCTTCGAGGTACTTCCAGAAGCGCGCCTGGTAGATCGCGCTGATCGGGCCCAAGCCCATCGATACGGTCGGCAGCTGCCAGAAGTCCGGCATCAGCCAGGGGTGCGGGTAGGAGCTGATGCCCTTGCCGTCGACCTCCATGCGGAAGTGGTCGAGCTGGCTCTCGCTGATGCGGCCCTCCAGAAAGGCGCGCGCATACACGCCCGGCGAGGAGTGGCCCTGCACGCCGATCAGGTCACCCGGGTGGTCCGCACTCGGCGCGCGCCAGAAGTGGTTGAAGCCGACGTCATAGAGCGTGGCCGCCGATGCAAAGCTGGCGATGTGGCCGCCGAGTTCGCCGGGCTTGCGGTTGGCGCGCACCACGGTGGCCAGCGCGTTCCAGCGCACGATCGAGCGGATCCGCCACTCCATTGCCGCGTCGCCGGGGCTCTTCGGCTCCAGGTGCGCCGGAATCGTGTTGACGTACTCGGTGGTCGGGCTGAAGGGCAGGTGGGCGCCAGCGCGACGGGTCTGCTCGACCATCCGCTCCAGCAGGAAGTGGGCGCGATCGCCGCCGTCGGCCGCGATCACCGCCGACAGCGCTTCGACCCATTCCTGGGTTTCGGTGGGGTCGAGGTCGGTGTCGATCAGGTCCTGCAGATCATTCATGGCGGCCCTCCGGAGGCTGCGGCTGTGCGCGGTGGTGTGCGATTGGTATGCGTGTGGTCTTTCGCGGCTGGGGAGTCCGCTCGACCCTCGTCGCGCGAGCGCGGACGAAAGCGCTGCATGGTAACCGATGGCAGGGAGCCCAGACCCGTGTTGCAGAGCAGCATCAGCGTACGAATACGTATGGCAACGCGGCTCCCGCAGCTGCCAGTGCAAAGCAGGTCCGATAGGAAGAGGTCGCTTCGGGGGATACCAATCGGTGCAGTGGTCTACATGCCTGTTCTCGACGGCGGGTTCACAAACCCGACGCGCTTTGCGATGCTCGGGTCCGGCAGCTTCCTGACATCCAATGCGAGAACGCGCATGACCATGCAGCAGGCCCCCCGTCCGTCCGCCGCTCCGCTCCGGCAGCCGCTGGATCTGCGCGAGGACTGTGGTGCCCTGCTGGTCCGCCGGCTTGCGGGCCCGATCGGTCTTTCCGCCGCGCACGTCGACGGTCTGCATGGGCTGAACGGTCGTCATCGCGCGCTGGTCGCGGGTGAAGTCCTGTTCCACCTGGGCGAAAGCCAGTGCGCGCTGTACCTGTCGCGGCGCGGCAGCCTGAAGTCGGTGGCGATCAACGAGGACGGCGACGAGCAGGTCATCGGTTTCCATCTGCCCGGTGAGCTGATCGGGCTCGACGCCCTCGGCAGCGGTCGGCATCGCTGCCTCGCGGTCGCGCTCGAAGCCGGCGAGGTCTGCGAACTCAACCTGGCCCAGCTGGAGCAGGCCGCGCGCGAGGTGCCGGGCCTGCAGCACGGCCTGCTGCGACTGATGGGCCACACGGTCGAGTTCGACCATGATCACCTCGCCATCCTGAGTCGCCCGCAGGCGATCGAGCGGCTGGCGATGTTCCTGGTCAACCTGAGCTTCCGGCTGCAGGCACAGGGGATCGAGTCGCAGCGCTTCAACCTGCCGATGAGTCGTGCCGAGATCGCCAGCTATCTCGGCCTGGTCATCGAGACCGTCAGCCGCGGCTTCGGGCGCCTGCAGGAGGACGGCCTGATCCGCATCGCCGGCCGCAAGCTGCAGCTGCTCGACATGGCCGGCCTGTGTGCCTTGGCCCACTGCACCCATCTGCTGCCCGAGCCCAGCGTACGCCGGGCCTGAGGCTCAGGGCTTGCGAGCACGTCCAGGCGCAGGGCGCGCCGCATCCTCGCCGCGGCCCTGCGGTCGCAGCGGCCCCGAATGCCTGTCGCGCTGCGTCCTCTGGTGTTCTGCTACCCAGGCTCACGTTCGGCCAGCGCGCGTGCGCCGGCCAGGATCATCCGCACCATCAGGCTCAGCTCCTCGATCAGCTCGGCATCGCGCTCGCGCGGCGCATCGATGGCGGTGGCGCCCATCGCGAACACCAGCCGGGTGATGGCGCGGGCGACAGTGCGTGGCTGGTGCAGGCGCTTGCCCTGGGCGGTGTTGATGCGCACCAGATCGGAGTGCAGCTCGTCCTCGAAGAAGCCCAGCTCACGATCGACCGCGGCCTTGAAGGCATCGCTGCCGGCCGTGCCTTCGCGCAGCAGCACGTGCAGCAGGCGGTCGTCGGCGCGCACCTGCTCGATGAACACTTCGATCGAGCTGCGCACGATGCTGCTGGCGTCGCCGGCGCGCTTGCGTGCATTGCCGACGATGTGGCGCAGGGCCTCGCCGCTGCGTTCGATCAGGGCCACCGCCAGCTCGTCGATGTCGCGGAAATGGCGATAGAAGCTGTTCGGCGCGATGTCGGCCTCGCGCGCGACCTCGCGCAGGCTCAGCGTGGACACGCTGCGGTGCGGGCCGATCAGGCGCAGGGCGGCGGCGATCAGATCCTCGCGGGCGATGCTGGGCTTGCGCCCCGGCGCGTGGTCGGCCGGGCGTGACGCGGAAGGAGGCAAGACGCACTCCGGCAGGGGGCAGGAAAGCATCTTAGCTGCCGACGTTTCTGCACACATATCTGCACACGCGTGCATATATGCGTATAGTGCGGCCCATGCCCGCCATAACCCCTGCCATGCGCACGCCCGACACCGGCCACGGGCCGGCCTCGCGCCAGAACCCCCGTCGCTGGCTGCAGCCCGCGGTCTTCGACTTCTGGGCGCGGCACTTCAACCGGACCTGGTCGGCCGAACGCATCCTCGCCCGCGTGATCGAGCGCCGCGCGGCGTCGGCGCGCGCCACCACGCTGGTGCTGAAGCCCAACCGCCACTGGCCGGGGGCCGTCGCCGGCCAACATCTGGATGTGGTCGTCGAGATCGAAGGCGTACGCCATCGCCGCAGCTACAGCCTGTCAGCGCCGCCGCGGGCGGACAGCTGTATCGAGATCACCGTCGCGGAAGTGCAGGGCGGCCTCGTCAGCTCGGTGCTGGCGCGCATGACCCGGGTGGGGGCGGTGCTGGAGCTGTCCGCGCCCTACGGCGGGCTGTGCTTGCCTGCGAGCGCAGGCGTGCCCGCCCTGCTGCTCGCCGCCGGCAGCGGCATCACGCCGCTGCGCGCCCTGCTGCTCGATGCGTTGGCGAAAGGCGAGACGCGCCCGATCACCCTGCTGTACTGGGCGCAGACCCGCGAGGAGCTCTGCTTCCACGCGGAGTTGCACGAGCTCGCGCGCAAGCACACCAACCTGCGGGTCGAGTGCCTGCTGACCCGCGACCCCGAAGCGCCCGCCGCGCGCATCGATGCCGGGCAGCTGCAGACGCGCGCGTCAGAACTCGCCGCGAGTGAAGTCTTTGCCTGCGGCCCCGACGGCTTCATCGCCCGCGCTCGCGAGCTCTGCGCCGGCGCGCGCGGCTTCCAGGCGGAAGGCTTCACTCCGGCGGTCGTCGTCGACCCGAGCGCCGGCGCGGTCCGCGTGCAGCTCAAGCGCAGCGATCTAGCCTTCGACCTGCCGACCGACCGCCCCCTGCTGCAGGCCCTGGAAGAAGCCGGGCAGACGCCGGCCTTCGGCTGCCGCCGCGGCATCTGCAACACCTGCAGCTGCGATCGGATCGCGGGTGCTACGCGCGACCTGCAGAGCGGCGAACTCCGCGACGAACCCTCGACTCCCATCCGCCTGTGCGTGCACAGCGCGGCGCAAGGCCTGGTACTGGATCTGTGATGACCTACAACGAATCCGCGATCGAACCCGCTGGCGGACTGCCTTCGCCAGCGGATGCCCACGTCAGCGCGCACGCAGCGAATGTGCACGCGAAGCCTGCGGCGCAAGCGCCACACGATCAGGCCGCAGACGCCGCCGCCCGTCGCTATTCGGCGCGCAGCCGGGTGCTTGACGCTGCCCAGACCGAAGCCTTCGCCGCCGAACTCGACGCCCTGCGCGCGCGCATCCGCGCCCAGCTGGGCGAAACCGACGCCCGCCACATCCGCCGCGTGTATGCGGCCGTGCGCTACACCGGCTTCGCCGGTCGCGCACTGCTCGTGCTCGGCGCCGTCGCCAGCGGCCTGTGGATGCCGGCCCTGCTGTGGCCGGTCTGCGGTCTCGGCGTGCTGCTGCTGGCGCTGTCGAAGATCCTGGAGAACATGGAGCTGGCCCACAACGTGATGCACGGCCAGTACGACTGGCTGCGCGATCCGGTGCTGGATGGCCGCCGCTACGAGTGGGACATCGCCGGTACGTCCGACAACTGGCGCGACACCCACAACTACCGCCACCACACCTACACCAATGTGCGCGGCATGGACGAGGACCTCGGCTACGGCCTGCTGCGCCTGTTCCCCGAGCAGCGCTGGAAGCCCTTCTATCTCGTCCAGCCGCTGATCGCGGTGGTCTTCGCCCTGCTGTTCGAGTGGGGCATCGCCGTGCAGAACCTGCACCTCGGCCGCTACTTCAAGGGCCGCATGAGCAAGGCCGAGCTGCGCGCCAAGTGGCAGCCGGCGGCAAAGAAGATGCGTCGCCAGATCGTCCGCGATTACCTGATCCTGCCGCTGCTGGCCGGGCCCTTCTTCCTGCCCGTGCTGCTCGGCGCGATCGTCGCCAACCTGATCCGCAACGTCTGGACCTGGGTGGTGATCTTCTGCGGCCACTTCACCGCCGATGCCGTCACTTTCCCGAAAGACGTGCTGCGTAACGAATCGCGCGGCCAGTGGTACCTGCGCCAGCTGCACGGCAGCTCCAACCTGCGCGGCGGCCGCCTGATGGACCTGATGACCGGCAACCTCAGCCACCAGATCGAACACCACCTCTTCCCCGAGCTGCCGGCCAACCGCTACGCCGCCCTCGCTGTCGAAGTGCGCGCGCTCTGCGCCCGCTATGGCCAGCACTACAACACCGGCTCGATGCCCCGGCAGTTCGCCCAGGTGCTCTGGCGGATCCTGCGCCACGCGTTTCCAAGCCGCGCCCCGCGGCGCGAAGCCGAGCAGCTCGCGGCTGCCTGAGCCGCGCAGCTTTCCCGCGAGCGAACCGCGCCACAACCCCATAGGGTGGGCCCCGGCCCGCCATGGCCTCCACGCTCGCCCCGCGGCCCGCTTCGCTGAAGGCTGCGCGTCACATTTCGCCCGGACTTTGCGTAAAGATGGCCACGCCGCCGCATTCCTGCAGCGGCGTCTCCGTGTCTTTGAGCGTCCGTGCGTATGCCCATGAACACCAGGTTTCAGCGTCGCCTGCTCTTCGCCCTGATCCCCGCAGCGCTGCTAGGCGCGTTCCTGCTCGGCTCCCGTGCGCCTCTCGATGGTGACGCGGCCGCTGGCGAAGCGGAAGCCACGGCAGCGACGGCTGACGCCGCGGCCGCTGACTCAGCAGCGACCGCTGCCGATGCCGGGCCCTACACGCTGGCGACTCCCGTGCACAGCGGCGCTGCCCCACCCGCGCCGATAGCGTCCGCCCTGAAGCATCCCGCACCCGGCGCGCCGACCAGGGAGGTGCTGGCGGCGCTGGATGTACGCGCCCGCGCCGGCGATGCGCTGGCTGCCTGTCGACTGATCTCCGAGCTCTCGCTGTGCAAGGCCGTCCGCGACTGGACGCCCGCCGCTGAGCAGGGCGCGATCAACCGTCTCGCCATGCTGCTGAAAGACGGCGACGATGTCGCCGAAAGCGCGCGCCAGCTGCAGGCCATCATCGACATCAACAACGAAGCCAAGCACCGCTGCGAGGGCATCATGGACGCCGATCTGCGGGCGCTACCGGAGTACGCATTCGCCGGCGCGCGAAGCGGCCACCCGCCTTCGATGGCCTACTTCGCTGCCGGCCATGTGGGCGGCGAGCAGCTGGTGGCCGATCCCGCGCTCTACAACGCCTACCGCCAGCACGCGTGGCCGATGTTCCAGCGTGCGCTGGAGGCCGGCTACCCGCCGGCAGTAGCCACCTGGAACTGGGCTCTGAACGCGAACGGATTCGCCTACTTCGCCGGGGTGATTCCGGAGCCTTGGCGCAAGCCCGGCGTGGCCCGCCTGTTGAACGAACGGCTGCAGATCGAACAGGGCATGATCCCGCAGTCTCCGCCGCGGACCGACACCGATCCCGCTGATCTGGTTGAAGCCGACGCACTGTTCATGCGTCACTTCCAGAACAGCCCCTGGCTGACCCGCAAACCCTTCGAGCCGCCGCCCCCGCGCGCAGTGCACGTGCCGAAGCACGAGCTGAAGCTTGATCAATGCGAACCGCCCACGCAGACACCCTGATCACACCGGGCGACTGTCGACCTCGGGGCGGGCGTCGACTCGCGTCGGCCAGCACCCTCGCCCCGGTCTCGATGTGCTCCGCACCCCACCGATGGCGCCGCGCCGAGAATTGGCCGCTGGCCGCCCGGCCGATCGCGCCACAACCGCATAGGGTGGGCCCTGGCCCACCATGGCCTCCACCCTCGCCCCGGTCTCGCTCCACCTCAACCCGGCTTCACCACCATCAGCCAGAAAATCGCCAGCACGCTGAGGAAGGCCGGCCACCCCGGCCAGAACCACGCCCGCATCGCACGGTGGTAATCCGGCGGAAGCGCGCCGTCCGAGTCCGCTGCCGCGGCGGTCAGATCCCGCGCCCGCAGCTGCAGAAACAGCACCGGCAGCCAGCAGGCGCCGACCACGAAGAACAGCACGACCGAAGCGCGCCACCAGAAAGCCTCGACCGGCCAGCCCAGCAGCGCCGACAGCAGCTGGCCGGTCACCAGCTGAACGATGACGGCGGGCGCGATGAAGCAGGCATCGCCGATCACGACCGTGCGCGCGCTGGCGGCGATCACCCGCACGATGCCTCGGATCCTCACGATACAGGCCAGGAAGCCGTGGGCGCCGGAGACGAAATGCTGTGCGCCTTGTGCTTCGAAGGGCGTCTGCAGTTCGCTGCGAGGTGAGTGCCCACTCAGGAAAGCGAACGTGAGACCAGCGCTTGAGCGGACGCGAGACGCTTGGCCGAGTCTGGGTACTGCGCGCTACTCTGCTTCCGTCGCGTTTCCCGAATCCCTCGAATGTCTCGACAGCACGCCGTAGATCTCACGTTTTGCGCCGCCCTGCTGCTGGCGATGGTCTTGCTTTGGCACACTGCCGACGAGCCACCAGAGGCCGCTTCGGGCGCTCGAGGTGAACCTGAAGCGTCGGGAGCAACAGCGGGTCCGGAGCGGGCAACCGACACGCCAACGGGAGGCTCTTCGCGCCCTGCGGGTTCGGAAGCGCCTCCGAAGCTGGTGTTACCGTCTCTGCCCATCGACAGTTCGTTTGACGCGGTTCTGGCGGTGCTCAAGCAGCGAGTAGAGCGTGGGGATCTGGCCGCGGAGTGCGGTCTGGGGCTGCTGCTGACGCACTGCAAGTTCCTTCTGCACCCCGCCCCAAAGGGCACGCCGGACAGCCTATGGCTGGATTGGCTGCAAGCAATCGCCCTGCACGAAACCAATACCTCTGCCGATGAGCCCGAAGGGTGGCGTGACATGCGGGAAGAGGACAGGCGCGCATGCGCTGCGTTGACCCCGCAGCAGCGACAGCGAGCCCCTTGGCACTTCGTGACGGGAGCTCGGCGTGGCCATCTGCCTTCGATGCGCAGGTTGGTCATGGGCGTTGGTGTAGACGAGGCCGCCCTGCTGCGCGATCCCGCCCTGTATCAGGTGTTCAGACATGAGCGTGGCCAGACCCTGATCCGCCTCATCGAGCGGGGAGATCCCCGTGCAGCGATGGAGTGGGCGAGTGCCTTGGGCAGCGCACGAGAGTCTTCGTCCCTTGCCGCGGTCCTGCCCCGTGACTGGCAGGCCCCCGGCGTAGCGCTTGCACTGAACCGGCGAATCGATCGTGAGCTTGGCCTCCTAAAGGTGATCGATCTCTCGCTGTCGATCAGCGATGCCGACGAAGCGGCGGCGGAACGACTGTTCTCTCGCTACTTCGAGAGCTCTGCACTGCTCGCGCAGAGCCGCGAGCGGCTCGATCCGAACCGGTTGCCCAATCCGCCGCGACAGGGACGCGATCTGGCGCGTCCTCCTCTGCGCGAATGCGATCTTGAGCACAACTGAGTTCGGGGCATGGATCTGCGATGACTGCGGATGCGTCAGCCGCTGCGGCCCGGATGCGAGTGCCGGAGTCACCACGGAATGGAGATCGGATGCGCAGAAGTTCCGCATCACGCGGCTCGTTGTTCCACGCGCTAGCGCATCCACCGCCACAAGGTACTGCGCGACACGCCGAGCGCTTCCGCGACCGCGTTGCGCGATCCGCCATAACGTTCCAGCAGCGCGTGCAGCTCGGTCGATGACGGCCGACGTGGGCTCGCATTCGCTGCCGCCTTGCCGCTCAGCGCTGCGCTGAGTCCTGATGGATCCAGCACGGCCGTGCACGCGCCAAGGCCCAACTCCGGCGCCAGCCTCACCAACACTGCTGCCTCGATCTCCACTACCGCCGGATCGACCTGCGCATGCAGGCGCTCCAGCAGGTTGCGCAGCTCGCGCACATTGCCAGGCCATGCGTAGGCGGAGAGTAGGCCCACCGCTTCAGCGCTGAACTTCAGCTCGCGCTGCGCCAGGCCACGGCGGCGCAGGCTGTCCTGCAGGCTGGTGATGAGGGCGGGCAGGTCCTCGCGCCGCTCGCGCAGCGGCGGCAGGCGCAGGCGCAGCACGTCGAGGCGGTAGAACAGATCGGCGCGGAAGCGGCCTTCGGTGACGGCCGTGCGCAGGTCGACATGGCTGGCGGCGATCACCCGCAGGTCGACCGCGATCGGGTTGGATGCGCCCACGCGCAGCACCTCGCGCTCCTCCAGCACGCGCAAGAGACGCGTCTGCAGGGCCAGCGGCATCTCGCCGATCTCGTCCAGGAACAGGCTGCCGCCGCTGGCGGCTTCGATCAGGCCGGCGCGGCCGCCCCTGCGCGCACCAGTGAAGGCGCCTTCCTCGTGGCCGAACAGCTCGCCTTCGAGCAGGGACTCCGGCACCGCACCGCAGTTGATCGCTACAAATGCACCGCGTCGTCGCGGGCTGACCCCGTGCAGGGCTTGTGCGACAAGCTCCTTGCCGCTGCCGGTCTCGCCCTGGATCAGCACGGTGGCCGGGCTCATCGCGGCGCGCCGGATCTGCTCGCGCAGTTCGACCATGGCGGCGCTGGAGCCGACCAGGTCCTCCAGCGCATGCCGCGGCGCGCCGGGCTTCTTCGCGCGAGGGCTGGGTGCATGGTCTTCCTGCGCGATCAGCGGACGCGCGACGTCGAGTGCGCTCTCGAAGGCCTGGCGGATCGAGTCGGCCGAGTACATCAGCACTCCCGCCACACCGGCTTGTTCGGCGAGCTCGGTGACCAGACCCGTGCCGACGATCGCACGTACGCCCTGGCTGACCAAGTCACCCACGGCCGAGCGCGCTTCTTCGGCGGTGGTGAAGCTGCGCTGGGCGATGTCGAGGCCGAAGTGGCGCTGGAATTCGGCGAACACCGGCAGATCGGTCTCGTGGGTGATCACGCCAATGCGTTCGGCGATGCGCCGTGCGCGCGACAGCGCCTGCATCAGGTCGAAGCCGGAGGCGCGCACCAGCACCAGCGGGCGGCTGATGCGGTTGCGCAGGTAGGCGCCATTGCTGCCGGCCGAGATCAGCACGTCGACGCGCTCGCGCGGCAGCCGCGTGCGGATGTGGCGAACGGCGTCTTCGAAGCCGAGGTTCAGGTTTTCGATACGCGCGCGACCGTCGAACTCCGGCGTGACTTCGCGCAGCAGCTGCGAGAGGCGCGAGACGGAGGCTGTCCAGATCACTGGCAGACGGGCGCTGCCGGAGATGTCGCTCATGTTTCATGGCCGCGTTGCGTAGTGTTGCATTGAAACACGTCGCTGCAACGTCCGCACGACCTGCTGTCGCGCGAGACGAGTTGAATCAGTGGCTTGCAGCTCACTGCGGGGCCTGCCGGCACTGGCACGGGTCTTGATGTGAGAGGCGTACACCGCGCGCGCCGCGACTTGCGTTCCGCCCCGATCCCTCGACCAGGAGTTCCCATGAGCCACGTTTCCGCCGGTGCGAAATTCCGCGCCGCTGTCGCCAGCGAGAAGCCGCTGCAGCTGCCGGGCGCGATCAATGCCAACCACGCCCTGCTGGCCCAGCGCGCCGGTTTCAAGGCGATCTACCTGTCGGGTGGCGGCGTGGCCGCCGGTTCGCTGGGGCTGCCGGATCTCGGCATCAGCACGCTGGATGACGTGCTCACCGACGTGCGCCGCATCACCGACGTCTGCGACCTGCCGCTGATGGTCGACGTCGACACCGGCTTCGGGCCGTCCGCCTTCAACGTCGCGCGCACGGTGAAGTCGCTGATCAAGTTCGGTGCCGGTGCGATGCACATCGAAGACCAGGTCGGCGCCAAGCGCTGCGGCCATCGTCCGGGCAAGGAGATCGTCAGCCAGGCCGAGATGGTCGACCGCATCAAGGCCGCAGTGGATGCACGCACCGACCCCGATTTCGTGATCATGGCCCGCACCGATGCGCTGGCGGTCGAGGGCCTGGATCGCGCCATCGAGCGCGCGGTCGCCTGCGTCGAGGCCGGCGCCGACATGATCTTCCCCGAGGCCATGACCGAGCTGGCCATGTACCGGCAGTTCGCCGCCGCGGTGAAGGTGCCGATCCTCGCCAACATCACCGAGTTCGGTTCGACTCCGCTGTTCACCGTGGACGAGCTGGCCGGCGCCGACGTCGGCATCGTGCTGTATCCGCTCTCGGCCTTCCGCGCCATGAACAAGGCGGCACAGAACGTCTATACCGCGATCCGCCGCGACGGCACCCAGAAGAACGTCGTCGACACCATGCAGACGCGCATGGAGCTGTACGAGGCGATCGGCTACCACGCCTTCGAACAGCGTCTGGATGCGCTGTTCGCCAAGGCCAGGCAGTGAGCTGAACGGGGTCCGCAACCCCTGCAAGGAAAGGTGTGAAGCGAAGCAGGGCAGCGCGCGCCGCCGCGACAGGCGTAGGTTGGGCCAAGCGCAGCGCGGCCCAACAGCGTGACCCTCACCCTCGCCGAGCACTGAAACGCGGCGATGTTGGGTTTCGCCTTCGGCTCAACCCAATCTACACACAACGCGAAGCCTCGCTACCGGCGAGGTACCCATCGAATTTCCCGTCAACGGAGCATGACCGTGACCGAATCCACCGCCCCCGCCACGCCCGGCTTCAAGCCCAAGAAGTCCGTCGCCCTGTCGGGCACTGCCGCCGGCAACACCGCGCTCTGCACGGTCGGCCGCAGCGGCAATGACCTGCACTACCGCGGCTACGACATTCTCGACGTGGCCCGCAGCTGCGAGTTCGAAGAGATCGCCCACCTGCTGGTGCACGGAAAGCTGCCCAACCGTGCCGAACTCAAGGCCTACAAGGCGAAGCTGAAGAGCCTGCGCGGCCTGCCGGCAGCGTTGAAGACGGCGCTGGAGCAGCTGCCGCCTTCGGCGCACCCGATGGACGTGATGCGCACCGGCGTGTCCGTGCTCGGCTGCCTGACGCCGGAGAAGGACGACCACAACCATCCCGACGCGCGCGGCATCGCCGACAAGCTGATGGCCTCGCTGGGCTCGATGCTGCTGTACTGGTACCACTACAGCCACAACGGCAAGCGCATCGAAGTCGAGACCGATGACGACTCTATCGGCGGCCACTTCCTGCACCTGCTGCACGGCGAGAAGCCGCGCGCCAGCTGGGTCGCCGCCATGCACACCTCGCTGGTGCTCTACGCCGAGCACGAGTTCAACGCCAGCACCTTCACCGGCCGCGTCATCGCCGGCACCGGCTCGGACATGTACAGCTGCATCGCCGGTGCGATCGGCGCGCTGCGCGGGCCCAAGCACGGTGGCGCCAACGAAGTCGCCTTCGAAGTTCAGAAGCGTTACGAAACGCCAGATGAAGCCGAGGCCGACATCCGCGCACGCGTCGAGCGCAAGGAAGTCGTGATCGGCTTCGGTCATCCGGTCTACACCGTCTCCGACCCGCGCAATGTGGTGATCAAGCGCGTCGCTGAAGAGCTGTCGGAAGAGGCCGGTTCGATGAAGATGTACAACATCGCCGAGCGCCTGGAGTCGGTGATGTGGGACATCAAGAAGATGTTCCCCAACCTCGACTGGTTCAGCGCGGTGAGCTACCACATGATGGGCGTGCCCACCGCCATGTTCACCCCGCTGTTCGTGATCGCCCGCACTTCAGGCTGGAGCGCGCACGTGATCGAGCAGCGCATCGACGGCAAGATCATCCGGCCCAGCGCGAACTACGTGGGGCCTGAGGATCTGAAGTTTGTGCCGCTGGATCAGCGCGCCTGAGCGGCGCGCTGATCCGGGATTGGGGATTGGGGATTTGGGATTCGTCAGAAGCGCGCTCCGCTTCGTCACCACCCTTCAGCCAGGCCCATCGTCCTGTGCATTCAAGCCCCTCTCCCGGTGGAGCGATCCCAGCCGCTTATGGACTGCCGGTGGCAGTCCATGGCTGGAGGAGCCCAAGCGAAGCGAAGGTGGGGTTGGGGAGAGGGTCCGGTCGAAGCGGCCACCTTCTCCAATCCGCGGCATTCCTGCTCGGAGTGTTCCGATGAGTCCCACCTTCGTTGCAGACGCGCGTGAACACGCAGCCTTGCGTCCAATCTTCAGGCCTGCACACGCTGGCGATCTAGGCGCACTGCTCGCCCTGATCGCGGACGACGCCCTCGGCAAGAACCGCGAGTTCGACGCTGCCAACCCCAGCTACCTCAAGGCCTTCGATGCGATCAGCGCAGACCCCAATCAGCAGCTTCTCGTCGCCGAGCTCGATGGCCGGATCATCGGCATGGCCCAGCTCAGCTTCATTCCCGGCTTGAGCCGCGGCGGCGCCTGGCGCTGCAATGTCGAAGCGGTGCGTATCGCCTCCGACGTGCGTGGTCGGGGACTAGGCGCGCAGCTGATGCAGGCCTGCGAGGAGCGTGCACGGGAGCGCGGCTGCAGCTTGCTGCAGCTGACCTCGGACGCAGGCCGCGTCGATGCGCATCGGTTCTATCGAGGTCTCGGCTACGTCGACAGCCACATCGGTTTCAAGAAGCCGGTGTCGAACTAGATGCCAAATCTGACGACCCTGCCAACCGCCTGTCCCTGCGGAGCGATCCCAGCCCGCATTGGACGGCCGGTGGCAGTCCATGGCTGGAGAGCGCTGGCGAAGCGAAAGTGGACTGGGGTGAGGAGCGTTACAGAGCGCGCTTCCAAAGCCTCGCAGCCAGGTTTGCTCGTCTACGCACAGCCCCTCACCCCCGACCCCTCTCCCGTGGGGAGAGGGGGGCAGAGCGTGACGCTCCGGCGGCCTTGAGGGGGCGTGATTTCCTCAGTTTTCCGGTCCGCTGGCTTCAACGAATCCCGAATCCCCAATCCCCAATCCCGAATCCCCAATCCCGGCTCTCAAATGAACACCAACCACCGCAAACCGCTGCCCGGCACCACCCTCGACTGGTTCGACGCCCGCGAGGCGGTCGATGCGATCCAGCCGGGGACCTGGGCGACCCTGTCTTACACCGCTCGCGTGCACGCCGAGAACATCGTGCGGCGCTGCGAGCCCTCGATCCTGCGCGAGTGCCTGGAGCAGCTCGTCCATCGCAAGCGCGAGCGCGACTTCCCCTGGTTCCCGGCGCGGGTGGTCTGCCACGACATCCTCGGCCAGACCGCGCTGGTCGATCTCGCCGGCCTGCGCGATGCGATCGCCGACCAGGGCGGCGATCCGGCCAAGGTGAACCCCGTCGTGCCGGTGCAGCTCATCGTCGACCATTCGCTGGCGGTGGAGTGCGGCGGCTACGTGCCCGACGCCTTCGAGCGCAACCGCGCCATCGAGGATCGCCGCAACGAGGATCGCTTCCACTTCATCGACTGGACCAAGCGCGCCTTCCGCAACGTCGATGTGATTCCGCCGGGTAACGGAATCATGCACCAGATCAACCTGGAGAAGATGTCGCCGGTGATCTACGTGCAGGACGGCGTGGCCTTCCCCGATACCTGCGTCGGCACCGACAGCCACACCCCGCATGTCGATGCGCTGGGTGTGATCGCAGTCGGCGTCGGTGGGCTCGAAGCCGAGAACGTGATGCTCGGCCGCGCCTCGTGGATGCGCCTGCCGGAAATCGTCGGCGTCGAGCTGATCGGCCGCCCGCAGCCGGGGATCACCGCCACCGACATCGTGCTGGCGCTGACCGAATTCCTGCGCAAGTCGAAGGTGGTCGGCGCCTATCTGGAGTTCCGCGGCGAGGGTGCTTCGGCGCTCACGCTGGGCGACCGCGCGACGATCTCCAACATGGCCCCGGAGTACGGTGCCACCGCCGCGATGTTCTTCATCGACGGCCAGACGCTCGACTACCTGCGCCTGACCGGCCGCAGCGATGAGCAGGTGCGCCTGGTCGAGACCTATGCGAAGACCGCTGGCCTGTGGGCCGACGACCTCGCCAGCGCCACCTACGAACGCACCCTGCACTTCGACCTGTCGAGCGTGGTGCGCAACATGGCCGGGCCGTCCAACCCGCATGCGCGCGTGGCGACGGCCGACCTCGCCGCCAAGGGCATCGCGGTGAACCTGGAGGCCGCGCGCGCGCAGGAAGCGCAGGGCCTGATGCCGGACGGCGCGGTGATCATCGCCGCCATCACCAGCTGCACCAACACCTCCAACCCGCGCAACGTCATCGCCGCCGCACTGCTGGCGAAGAAGGCCAACGCGCTGGGCCTGTCGCGCAAGCCCTGGGTGAAGAGCTCGCTGGCGCCGGGCTCGAAGGCGGTGGCGCTGTATCTCGAAGAGGCCGGGCTCAAGTCCGAGCTGGAGAAGCTCGGCTTCGGCATCGTCGCCTTCGCCTGCACCACCTGCAACGGCATGAGCGGTGCGCTGGATCCGGCCATCCAGCAGGAGATCATCGAGCGCGACCTGTATGCCACCGCCGTGCTCAGCGGCAACCGCAACTTCGACGGCCGCATCCATCCCTATGCCAAGCAGGCCTTCCTGGCCTCGCCGCCGCTGGTGGTGGCCTATGCCATCGCCGGCACCATCCGCTTCGACATCGAGCGCGATGCGCTGGGTCACCGCGAGGACGGCACGCCGATCCTGCTGAAGGACCTGTGGCCGAGCGATGCCGAGATCGACGCGATCGTGAAGCAGGCGGTCAAGCCCGAGCAGTTCCGTCGGGTCTATGAGCCGATGTTCAAGCTGCAGGTCGACAGCGGCGAGAAGGTCAGCCCGCTCTACGACTGGCGGCCCATGAGCACCTACATCCGCCGTCCGCCCTACTGGGAGGGCGCGCTGGCCAAGCCGCGCACGCTCAGTGGCCTGCGCCCGCTGGCGGTGCTGGGCGACAACATCACCACCGACCACCTGTCGCCCTCCAACGCGATCCTGCTCGACAGCGCCGCCGGCGAATACCTCGCCAGGATGGGCCTGCCCGAGGAAGACTTCAATTCCTACGCCACCCACCGCGGCGACCACCTGACCGCGCAGCGCGCGACCTTCGCCAACCCGACCCTGCAAAACGAGATGGTTCGCGACGCCGAGGGCAAGGTGCGCCGCGGCTCGCTGGCCCGCGTCGAGCCGGAGGGCCAGGTCATGCGCATGTGGGAGGCGATCGAGACCTACATGGAGCGCGGCCAGCCGCTGATCATCATCGCCGGCGCCGACTACGGCCAGGGCAGTTCGCGCGACTGGGCCGCCAAGGGCGTGCGCCTCGCCGGTGTCGAGGCCATCGTCGCCGAGGGCTTCGAGCGGATTCACCGTACCAACCTGATCGGCATGGGCGTGCTGCCCTGCGAGTTCGTGGCCGGCACCACGCGACTGACGCTGGCCTTGGACGGTAGCGAGACCTATGACGTCATCGGCGAGCGCACCCCGGGGGCGACCTTGAGCCTGGTCGTTCACCGCAGGAACGGCGAGCGCGTTGAAGTGCCGGTGCTCTGTCGCCTGGACACGGCGGAAGAGGTGTCGATCTACGAGGCGGGCGGCGTGCTGCAGCGGTTTGCGCAGGATTTTCTGGCGGGGGTGGGGTGATTGTGGCGGCGCGGGCTGTGTCGTAAGGGCACATGCACACGCACGGGCGACGACGCGCTTTAGCTGGAATGAAGGAAGGTTTGCTTACCCTCGGGCGAAACATCATCGTGGACTGAGCCCCTCCCCCCTGGAGGGGGAGGGGTTGGGGAGAGGGGGATGGAATCTCGCGACTTCGCCAAGAGCTTGCGCAGGAACATGACGGTCGCGGAGCACTCTCTTTGGCGCAGGCTCAGGGCGTATCGGCTCTGTGGTCAGAAGTTCAGACGCCAGCACCCTATCGGACCCTACATCGTCGACTTCGTGCATTTGGGTGCGAAGCTCGTTGTCGAAGCGGATGGGGGTCAGCATGCCGACTCTGGGCCTGACCGAGAGCGCGACACATGGCTTGCCGATCGCGGCTACCGGGTGATGCGCTTCTGGAACGACCAGATCCTGCAGGAGCCTGAGGCGGTTCTGGAGCAGATATTGAGCATGCTGCAAGTTTCCTCCCCCTCTCCCCCAACCCCTCTCCCACAAGGGGAGAGGGGAGAACAGCCTTCAAGACTCAAGGATTGACCATGCCCCACGCCCCCCAGCTCCGCATCCCCGCCACCTACTACCGCGGTGGCACCTCGAAGGGCGTGTTCTTCCGCCTCGAAGACCTGCCGGAATCCGCCCGGGTACCCGGCCGCGCGCGCGATCGTCTGTTCCTGCGGGTGATCGGCAGCCCCGATCCCTACGCCAAGCACACCGACGGCATGGGTGGGGCGACCTCGTCCACCAGCAAGTGCGTGATCCTGTCGAAGAGCACCAAGCCGGAGCACGACGTCGACTACCTCTACGGCCAGGTCTCGATCGACAGCGATTTCGTCGACTGGTCGGGCAACTGCGGCAATCTCTCCACCGCCGCTGGCGCCTTCGCCGTGCAGGCCGGCTATGTCGATGCCAGCCGCCTGCCCAAGGACGGCGTCTGCGTGGTGCGGATCTGGCAGGCCAATATCGGCAAGACGATTCTTGCGCATGTTCCGGTGACTAACGGCCAGGTGCAGGAGACCGGCGACTTCGAGCTCGACGGCGTGACCTTTCCGGCGGCCGAGATCGTGCTGGAGTTCATCGATCCAGCCGACGAGGGCGAAGGCGAGGGCGGCGGCGCGCTGTTCCCCACCGGCAATCTCGTGGATACCTTGGACGTGCCCGGCATCGGTCCATTGCAGGCAACGATGATCACCGCCGGCATCCCGACCGTGTTCGTCAACGCCGCCGATATCGGCTTCAGCGGCAGCGAGCTGCAGGGCGAGATCAATGGCGATGCCGCGGCACTCGCACGGTTCGAGGCCATCCGCACCGCCGGCGCGCTGCGCATGGGCCTGATCAAGTCGCCAGAAGAGGCCGCCAAGCGCCAGCACACGCCCAAGGTGGCCTTCGTCGCGCCCGCCGCCGACTACCTCAGCTCCAGCGGCAAGACCGTGTGCGCGGACGAGATCGACCTGCGCGTGCGCGCGCTGTCGATGGGCAAGCTGCACCACGCGATGATGGGCACCGCGGCGGTGGCGATTGCGACCGCGGCTTCGATTCCCGGTACCGTGGTGAATGCCGCAGCCGGTGGCGGTGAGCGCAGCGTGGTGCGCTTCGGCCACCCCTCCGGCACACTGCGCGTCGGCGCCGAGGCGCGCTGCGAGAACGGGGAGTGGAGCGTCACCAAGGCGATCATGAGCCGCAGCGCGCGCATCCTGATGGAAGGCTTTGTGCGGGTGCCGGCCGACAGCTTCTGAGTTCTCTCCCGTTCGAAACGCGAAAGGCCCGGGCATGCCCGGGCCTTTCGCGTTCTGCAGCTTGCCGAATGCGGGTCAGACCTGGCGGCGGATACGGTCGGCGCGGCGCTTCGGGTCGGGATGCGTGCTCAGCCAGGACGGGTTGCCGCCCATCGCCGCCAGCTTGTCCAGCGCGCTGACCGCGGCCTTGCGGTCGTAGCGCTTGCGCGACATGAACTCCAGGCCGTAGTCGTCGGCATCGCGCTCGTTGCCCTGCGAGTGCTGGGCGGTGATGACCGCCTCCAGCAGGCCGCCGAGCTGGCTCGACGCCAGCTGCGCGACATTGCCATTGCCGGACGAGGCCGCAGCGTCACGGGCGGCGCTGGCGGCCAGCGCGGTCTGCATGCGCTTCTTCTGGTGGTTGTGGGCGACGTGGCCGATCTCGTGACCGATCACGAAGCGGATCTCGTCGTCGGTGAAGGCGTCCATCAGGCCGCTGTAGAAGCGCACGCTGCCGTCGGGAGTGACGAAGGCATTGATGGTGTCCTCCAGGTGCACCTTGTAGTTCAGGCGCAGGCCGTTGTCCTCTTCGAGGCCGCGGGTGATGACCGCGAGCCGCTGGGCGTAGGGGTTGTTGGCGGGCGCCACGCGCGCCTGGCTGTCGGCGTGGGCGGCCATCTGCGCGCCGTAGGCGCGGATCTCCTCGTCGCTGAGGGTGGCGGCGGCCACGCCCTTGCGGGCGGCGCCGAACAGGCCGCCCAGGTTGCGCTCGCTGGCGAGCGCAAGCCCGCTGGCGGAAACAAGGCCGATTCCTGCAATGAACTGTCTGCGATCCATGTGGCTGGCTCCATGCGGGCTTGAGGCCCGCTGCGTGCTGGAAGAAAGGGTCATCCCGGAAGTCCCGGCGGCATCCGTCCGCACGGGAGCCCGAATGATTCACGCGCACAATCAGAAACGCAAGCGCGCAGAGCAGTCCTGAAATGCGAAAGGCCCGGGCATGCCCGGGCCTTTCGTGGTTGTTGCATGCGCCCTTTGCAGGGGCCTGCTATCAGCGCTCCGGCTGCGCGCCGCGCGGCGCGCTGACGATCGACACGGTGTAGGCACCTTCGCCGCCACCGAGGCTGGTGACCACCAGTCGACCTTCGCCATCAGCGTCAAGGGTGATGTTCAGCTGTGCGCTGGTGCCGCCGCCGCTGTCGTCATCGCTGGCTTCCTCCAGCAGCACGTCGCCCTCGATGACGCCCCACTTCAGGTAGGCGTCGAAGGCATCCGACTGCAGGCGCGCGACCACGCGCTGGCCCGGGCGACCCTCGATGCGGAACACGTCGAAGCGCACCTCTTCGTCATCGAAGGGGTCGGTATCGTCGATGCTGCCGCGCACCGAATCGCCCACGGCAATCGTCTGCACTTCGATCGGGCGCTTGGCCGGCGGCTGGCCGACGAACACGGTGTACTCGCCCTCGCCATCGCCCGAGGGCGTGGTGACCTTGACGACGCCGCGACCGTTGTTGTCGAGGGTGACGAACAGGCGGGCATTGAGGCCGGCGCCGCTGTCGTCGTCGCTGGCGCTGCTGACGAACTGGTTGTTCTGCATCTGGCCGAACTCGACATAGGGGTCGAAGGCGTCGGCGTTGACGCGCACCACCACTTCCTGGCCGCGGCGGCCGGAGACCGTCCAGAGGTCGTGCGGACGGTCGCTGTCGTCGCGCGAGGACGACTCGCCGAGCGTGCCCTTGGTCTCGGTGTCGAGGCGCAGGGCCTGCGGGCGGGCCGGCGGCGGCGTCGGCACCGAGGTCACGGTGAGGGTGAAGGCGCCGCTGGCATCGCCGCTGATGCTGTTGGCGCGGATCTGCACCTTGCCCGAGGCCGGGACGGTGTAGCTCAGCTGCGGATTGAGCTCGCCGCCGCTGTCATCGTCGAACTTGCAGTCGTCCGAACAGCCCGGCGCGGCGGTGCTGCCGACCGCGAGGAAGCCGTCGAAGGCGCCGGATTCCATCTTCACGCGGATGCGCTCGCCGGCGCGGCCGCTGTACTCGTACAGCGCATAGGGCGTGCCGTCGTCGGCTTTGGGCGAGTCGCTGCCCAGGCTGCCGCTGACGGGAGCGCCAGCGCGGATGGCGGTCTGCGCCGAGGCGGTCATGGGCAGGCTGGCGGCCAGCAGCAACATCGGCAGCAGCTGCGCCAGGCGCTTGCGGGCCGGCGCGCGGGGGATTCGGATCATGGGTTCACCTGCAATCAATGGGTGCAGCGGAAGGGGAGGCGCCGCATCCCCTGCATGCGGCGACGGCGCGCATCGCGCGTCGCCGCACATTCTCGCAGAACCTTCACTCTTGGATGCAATCGTTGCGGGCGCGTCGCCGGCAGCAGAGGGCGAAATGCGGGCAGTGGCGCGGCGGAACCTGCCAGCGGCGCATCGGACTTCGCTGCACCTCCCAGCCTTGCTGCAGGCTCGCGGCGCAAGGCCAGCCGCCAGCGGAGCCCACCTCAGCCGATCGCGCGCAGAGGCAGCTGCGTCGGCTGCAGGCGAGGCTGCCAGGGTGACCAGGCCGCGCCGAGCGCGTCGCCGCGGCGTGTGCGCGGCGCGGGCCCGGCAAGGTCGAGAAAGCGATTGAACACCGCTTCGGCGCGCGCCTGCTGGGCGTGCACCAGGCGCCGCGTCTCCGCTTCGATGTGCTCGGCGCCATGGCCCAGCCCGGCCTGCTCCAGCTCCGCGCGGTAGGCCGGCGTCTGCAGCCAGCGGCGGATCAGGCTGCTGTTGGCTTCCAAGTGGAACTGCAGGCCGTAGGCGCGCTCGCCGTAGCGGAAGGCCTGCTGCTCGCAGTCGCGCGAGCGCGCCAGCTGCAGCGCGCCGGCCGGCAGCTCGAAGCTGCGGCTGTGCCACTGGAACACCGGCGCGCCGGCGCCCATCGGCGCGAATACCGCGTCACCACGGCCGGCCTCGGTGCTGTCGATGCGGTACCAGCCGATCTCGGCGCGGGCGTGCTTCTGTACGTGTGCGCCGAGGGCATGCGCCAGCAGCTGGGCGCCGAGGCAGATGCCCAGCACCGGCAGCCCGCGCTGCAGGGCCGCCTCGATGCAGCGCAGCTCGGTGCGCAGGTGCGGGCGCTGGGCCTGCTCCTCGACGTTCATGGCGCCGCCCAGCACGATCAGGCCGTCGTAGCGCTCGACCTCGGGCGCGGCCTGCGGGTCGCGCTCGAAGTTGACGAAGCGCAGCCTGTGGCCACGCCGACGCAGCAGGGCGTCGAGGGTGCCGGCGGGTTCGGCGGCGACATGCTGGAAGACGAGAAAGCGCGCCACGGTGCGGAGTCCTGATTCGCGGATGGACGGGTGCCAAGCGAACCGCATCCTCTCCGGGGCGGCTGTCGGCGACAAAGGAGCTTCCGGGATATGACATGACCGGACGCTTGCGCAACCCTGCTCATGGGCGCCCGCAACGCTGGGCTCGCGGTCGCGACGCGCTGCGTGTCGAGCAAGGGCAGTTCGCCGCACACGCCCAGCCCCTTCAAGGCCTTCAGCGCACCAGGGCGCGCAGCTGGGCCAGGCGCGGGCTGTTCGGGCCGAGCACGCCCTCCAGTGCCGCCAGCGCCGGCGGCCGTGGGCCGGCGGCGCCGCGCGCCAGTGCGAGCAGCAGCTCCGCTTCCAGGCGTTCGTAGTGGCCCGCGCCCAGGCTTTGCCCGTGCGCCTCGCAGGCGGCGAGGTCGCCGCTGTCGAGGCTCGGCAGGCGCCGCGCCAGCGCGTCCTGCAGGCGCAGGCAGTGGCCGCCGCCGCGCAGACGTGCAGGCGTGGCCCCGGGCAGGGCGGCCAGCGCGGCCAGACTGTCGCGATAGGCCGTGGCGGCTTCGCGCGCCTGGCCGCCGCGCGCGAGTGCGGGGGCGAGGGCGAGGCGCGCTCGCGCAGTGAACAGGTGCTCCGGCCCGAACCGGCCCTCGAACAGCGCCGCCGCCAGGCGATAGGAGTCGAGCGCCGCTGCCGTCTCGCCGCGCGCCAGCTGCAGGTCGCCCAGGCTGAGATGGGTGAAGCCGGCATCGGCCGAGTCGGCGCCGACGAAGCGGGTCTGCAGCGCCAGCGACTCCTGCAGAAGGCGCTCGGCGCGCTGCAGGTCGCCGCGCAGGGTCAGCAGCTTGCCGAAGTTGTTGGTCAGCGCACCCAACGCGGCGGAGTCGCCGAGCACCTCGCGCTGGATGTCGAGCGCGCGCTCGAAGTAGGCGTCTGCCGCCGGCAGCCGGCCTTCCGAGAAGGCGATGGCGGCCAGATTGTTCAGCACATTGCCTGCATGGCTGCTGCGGCCCTGGCCGTTGCGCTCGAAGCCGCTCAAGGCCAGCTCCAGGCGCTGCCGCGCCTCCGCCAGACGCCCGCTCTGGTAGTAGGCGGTCCCGAGGTTGTTGTCGGCGCCGGCGGTGAGCGGGCTGTTGGCGCCCGACACCGCATAGCGCAGGGCGGCCGCGCGCTCATACGCTGCCAGCGACTCCGGCACGCGCCCAAGCAGGCGCAGGCACTGGCCGTAGTTGCCGAGCACGCCGCTGAGCGCGCTGCGCTGGTCCGAGGGCTCGGCCTCCAGCAGGCGGATGGCTTCCTCGGCCCGCTGGCAGGCGCGGGCGGCCTCGCCGCGGCGCACGTCGACCAGGGCGAGGTCACCCAGCACCTGGGCGCGCATGCGGGTCGGCGCGCTGCCGTCGTCGACTTCAAGGAAGCGCTCCAGCAGGGTACCGGCGGCGCTGAAGTCCTGCAGGTAGACGTAGAGCTCGCCGACCGTGGCCAGCACCAGCTGGCCCGCGGCGGGATCACCTTCGAAGGCCTGTTCGAGCTGGCGCGTGCTGTTCACCAGCAGATCGCGCGCCGACAAGCGTGAGACATCGCCGGACTCGGCCGCGGCCTCGCGGAACATCAGGCCCAGGTGGTCGAGCACGGCCAGATAGCGCTGCGCCTGGGTTTCGGCGGCGTCGCGCTCGGCGGCCGTGGTGCGGGCCTGCCAGACCACGCCGCTCAGACCTGCTGCGAGGGCCAGGGTCGCAGCTGCTCCCAGACCGGCGGCAAGCCGGTGCCGGCGCAGCCACTTGCCCAAGCGGTAGCCCAGGCTCGGTGCATGCGCGCGCACCGGGCGACCGTCGAGATAGCGGCGCAGGTCGTCAGCCAGGGCCTCGACCGAGGCATAGCGGCGCGCGGGATCACGCTGCAGCGCCATCTGCACGATCGCGTCGAGATCGCCGCGCAGACGCGCCCTCGGGATCTCTCGGGTGTCATGCCGGCTCGGCGGCTCGGCGTCCTCCTCGCAGACCCGGCTGATGAAGCCGGCCCAGTTGCCGTCGAAGCCCGGATGCGGGGTGCGGCCAGTCAGCAGCTGGTACAGCAGGGCACCCAGCGCGTACACGTCGGTGCGGGTGCTGACCGGCTCGCCGCGCAGCTGTTCCGGCGCGGCGTACTCGGGCGTCATCGCCAGCCCGCGGGTTTCCCCACGGGCGGCTTCGCGGTCGAGCAGCTTGGCGATGCCGAAGTCGAGCAGCTTGACCTGGCCCTCGCGGTTGATGCGCACGTTGGAGGGCTTCAAGTCGCGATGCACGATCAGCTGCGCATGCGCCTCGCTGACCGCGCCGCAGATGTCGAGGAACACCCGCAGCCGGGTGTCGAGATCGGGTTTCTCCTGCGCGGCCCACTTGTCGAGGTCCAGGCCTTCGGCCAGCTCCATCACCAGATAGGGCTGGCCGTCGGGCAGCACGCCGCCGTCGAGCAGGCGCGCGATCGCCGGGTGCTCCAGCCGCGCCAGCACCTGGCGCTCGCGCTCCAGCGCCTGCTTGAAGCGCAGGTCGGAGTTGCGCAGCAGCTTGATCGCCGCCCGCTTCTCGAAGGCGCCGTCGGCACGCCGGGCGAGATAGACCGTGCCCATGCCGCCGCGGCCGATCTTCTCCAGCAGCTGCCACGGCCCCGCGTTCAGGCCGCGACGGTCGGTGGTGCGCTCTTCGGTGACGCGTGCCGCCAGCCCGCCCAGCTTCGGCAGGTCGCGGTCGTCGGCGCCGAGGCCCTTCAGCAGGTCGGCGTACAGATCGGGGTGGATCTCGGCGCAGGCGCGCAGGAAGTTGTCGCGCTCCGCGCCTTCGAGATCGAGTGCACGGTCGAGCAGGGGCTCCAGCCGGCGGAAACGCTCCGACAGCGAATCGCTCACGGCGCTGCGAGCCCGTCGGCGTCCTCGCCCATCGGCTGGTCGAGCGCGATGCTCAAGAAAGCCCGCGCCTTCTGCCAGTCGCGGTTGATGGTGCGCTCGGTGACCTCCAGCAGCTCGGCGGTCTCGGTGGCCGAGTAGCCGGCGAAGTAGCGGTACAGAACGACCTGGGCCAGGCGCGGCTGCACCTTCTCCAGCTCGCTGAGCGCGGAATCGACCTCCAGCAGGCGCGCCAGCTCGCGCGCATCCTCGCCGGGCTTTTCGTCGAGCTCGCGCTGCACATGCTGCATGCGCTTGGCCTCGGCGAGGCGCGAGCGCGCGTGGTCGATCAGGATCTGGCGCATCGCCCGCGCCACCAGCGAGAAGAAGTGCGCGCGGTTGGCGAGGTTCGGGTAGTCGGCACGCCGCAGCTTCAGGTAGGCCTCGTTGACCAGGGCCGTGGTCGACAGGGTCTCACCCGGCTCCATCTGCCGGCGCTGCGCACGCGCCAGCCGGCGCAGGTCGGCGTGCACCAGCGGCAGCAGGCTGTCGAGCGGATTCGGGTCCCCGGCCGCGGCCAGGATGGCGGTGATCTGCCCCAGCGGGCTGTCGTCTGCAATGCGCTCCATTCCACTCCCCGCGTGCGGCCGGCCCGGAGCCGGCGACCCTGGCGTCCCCGCGCCGATGTTGCCGGGCGGATTGTGCCCGGGCTGCGCGTGCAGGGGCAAAAAGGCATCGGCGGGGATGTGAAGGCAGGGAAACGGAGCGCGGTCGGAACAAGCGACAGGTACATCCCGGGGAGCGTTCAGTCCTCGATGCGTCCGGCGCGCGCGCGGCGGCCTGACTTCGGTCTCGCGGCGCCCTTCGATGAAGCGTCCGGCGCGTCTTCATCTTCGAGGCGCGCCTGCTGCTCCGGCATCAGCCGCCGGCCCAGCTCGAACGCGGCGGAGCAGGCGGCAAGGAATCCGAGAAAGCCCCAGACGCCGGCCTCCTGGATCGCCCGCGCCGGCCAGATCGCCGCCGAAATCAGGTTGCGCAGCGACTCCGCGCTGAAGCCGACCAGCCAGTCGCGCAGCAGGCTGCGCAACCAGTCGCCGCCGCCGTCGAACTCGCGCAGGCTTTCGACCAGGCTGCGCAGCTCCAGCGGCAGGAACACCGAGAGCGCGATCAGGCCATAGACACCCGCGCCCCACTGGCTCAGGTGGCGGTCGAGCGCGCTGTCGATGGCCTTGCCCAGTGGTGCCGGCAGCAGGCTGATGCTGGCGGCACCAACGTAGGTGAGCACGAAGGCGCACCACCAGGGCAGCAGTGGATGGTCCAGCAGGGGCAGCTCCGGCAGCCAGCGCCGCGCCAGCAGCAGGCCCACCGCCAGGGCCGCCAGGGCGGGCAGCAGGAGCAGGGCGGTGCGCTCGGATGGACGCTGGGACATGGGGCGTGGCTCCGGAGCCGGGGTTCACGGGCAAGGCTGAAGAGTTCGGCGTTGTCGCACGATCGATGACGCGACCGCGGATCAGGGCCAGGCGAGTCTTGGTCCGGGCATCTCGAACAGATCCGCGGACGACGTCCAGCCAGACCCATGCGTGACGCGCGGCGACCGGCGGGCCGCGCCGCGGGGCCGCAGGCACCCGCGGCGCGGGCGCGCTCACTTGACCTGGAAGTTCACCCGCATGTTGATGCGCCACTCGGTGATGCGGCCGTCGTCCTCGGTGAGGACCTTGATGTCGTTCACCCACGCACCCTTGATGTGCTTCACCGTCTCGGCGACCTTGAGCAGGCCGGACTGCACGGCGTCCTCCATGCTGCTGGTGGACGACGAAGAAACCTCGATGACTTTGGTGACCGTACCCATGGTCGGACTCCTTCGGATCGAATCGGGCAGAAGTGCCCGCGCCGACCATAGCACCGCGCGCGATCGATGCTGTACCGACCGGCAGCGACTGCGCTGGCGCTGAACCTCCTTGCGGCAGAGCGCAGTGCTGTCAGGCCCCCGGCGCTGCCGGCAGCCAGCGCTGCAGCAGGGCCTCGGCAGAGCGCCGGCAGCGCTGCAGGTCACTGTCGTCGCGTCCGCCGGCGAAGGCGTCGCCACAGACCGCCAGCTGCAGCGCATCGTCCAGCAGCAGGGGCTCGTGCAGCGGCTCGCAGACGCGGGCATAGCGCCAGCGGTGTGCGGCGGCATGCAGCCATTGCGAGGGCTCGCTGCCGAGCTGCGAGAGCACGGCCTGCAGCAGCGCCTGCGGACTGTCTTCCAGGCGCTCGCTGCTCGCCGCTTCCGACAGCTGCAGCACCCAGCGCAGCGTGCCCTCGCCGGGAAGGGCGTCCTGCGCCTGCACCTCCGCAAGCCCCGGCGCGAGTCTTCGCCAGTCCGGCTCGGCTTGATCGGCGGGCTGGGCCAGCAGCACGCACCAGGCCGGCGCGCAGCGCAGCGCGCGCAGGCGGCGTGACCAGTCGGGCTGCAGGTCTTGCAGCAGCGCCGCGCTCTGCGGTGCCGGCGCGGTCAACACCAGCCGGCGCGCCTCGGCGATCGCGCTGCCGCTGGCGTCGAGCAGGCGCCAGCAGGCTTCGCCGCGCTCGATGCGCGCGACCTGCACTTCATAGCGCGTGGGCACGCCGGCCAGCAGATGCCGCGGCAGCGCCTGCAGGCGTGGATCGCTGGCCGCCATCGTCGACCCCAGCCCACGCGCCTGCAGCGAATCCGCCGGCAGCGTGCCGGCCCAGTTGGCGATGGCCTCCAAGGGGCAGCCGTGGGCGAAGCTGCCGCAGTCGCTGCGGCGCACGCTCAGTCGCCCGCCCGGCCCGCGGCCCTTGTCCAGCACCAGCACGTCGGCGCCGGCCGATGCCAGGCCCGACGCGATCCAGGCGCCGGTCAGACCGGCGCCGATGATGGCGGTATTCGCCAAGCGTGCTTGAGTTTCCATGCGCGCAGCTTGGCCGCGCCGACGTGCAGCGGCGGTGGATGGCGCGCCGTGCCGCGCTCAGCCCTCGGCGCGCAGCGACTCGGCCGGGTCGATGCGGGCGCTGGCGCGTGCCGGCAGGTAGGCCGCAAGTGCCGCCAATGCCGCCAGCAGCAGCGGCACGCCGAGAAAGGCCAGCGGATCGAACAGGGTGATGCGGTCGGTCAGCTGGGCCAGCAGGCGCGTCAGCACGAACGCCAGCGGCAGGCCGATGGCGAGGCCCAGCGCGATCTGCCGGCGCGCATCGCGCATCACGGTGGCGATCAGGCGAGCGCGCGAAGCACCCAGCGCCAGCCGCAGGCCAAGCTCGCGCCGGCGCTGCTGCACGCCGTAGGCGACCAGCCCGTACAGCCCGAAGCAGCTGATCGCCAGCGCCACCGCGCCGAGCCCGCTGGCGATCTCGGACGCCACCAGCAGCGGCAGGCGCTGGATGCGCAGCGCCGCACTCAGGCGGAAGGGCGCGCAGTCGTCGCCGGCGGCGAGCGCAGCACAGGCGTTGTAGACGGCAACGATGGTTTCAGGGCGGGTGTCAGTCAGGCGCAGCAGCAGGCTGGCGAGCGCCGGATCGTCTGCCTGCGCGGGTGTGTACACCATCGGGCCATCCGAGCCTGCGAACAGGAAGCCGGAGGCGATGTCCGGCACCACCCCGATCACTTCGACGCGGCGGATCGATTCGACGTCCGCTGTTCCGTCGGTGCTCGCGCCGTCGTCGATCAAGTCCAGGCTGCGGCCCAGCGGATCCGCGTCCGGCCACAGACGTTCGGCGGCGCTGCGCGAGACCACCGCCACCGATGGCGGATCGCCGCGATTCGGCAGGCGTCCGCGCAGCGCCTGTACGTCCAGGAGCGGCAGCCACTCGCTGTCGATTGGACGCAGCCGCACGACAAGGCTGCGGGCTTCGCCGCCGGTCTCGCGGGTATCGCCGGTGCGCGCGGCAAGGCGCTGCGGCTCGCCCATCAGGGGCATGTGCGAGCTCGCGCCGATGGCCTCCACCTGGGGCAGTTCCAGCAGGCGCTGGCGCAGGCGCGTCGGAACGCTGCCGGCGGACATCCCGACCATGCGCTCCGGGGCGTAGCCCAGCGGCGTTTCCGCGGCGCGCCGGGCGTTGGCGATGATCAGTCCGGCGACCACCAGCAGCAGGCAGCTGGCGGCGATCTGCGTGACCATCAGCGCGCTGCGCAGATGCCCGGCCGCATTCGCACGCAGGCTCTGGCCGAGGCCAGCCGCGCTGCCGTCGGCGCCGCTGCGGCGAGTCACCGCCAGCGCCGGCAGCAGTCCGAAGGCGAGCGTGCAGGTCAGCGCCAGCAGCAGGGCCGGCAGCAGGCTGTGTGCGCCCAGTCGGACCTCGACCAGACTCGCGCCAAGCTCGGCGATCAGTCCGAACACGCGCGCGTGGATCGGCGTCAGCAGCAGCCAGGCAAGCGCCAGCGCGAGCGCGCTCGCTGCGCCGCCAATGACCGCGCATTCGACCAGCAGACGCGAGAGCAGACGCGCCCGGCTCGCGCCCAGCGCGCTGCGCAAGCCGAGCTCGCCAGCGCGTGCCGAGAAGCGCGCCAGCACCAGGTTGGCCAGGTTGGCCGAGGCGATCAGCAGCATCAGCAGGATGGCGATGCCCGCCGGTATCGAGGCCAGCACCAGCTCCTCGCGATCAGCGGCGCCCAGGCGACCGTACTGGGGCAGCACTTCGAGCGTGTCGAGGCGCTGCTCCGGTGCCCGCTGTTCGCTCAAGGCGAGGGCCCGCGGCGCCAGCTGTTGAGCCGCCAGGTCGACGCGGGCCTGCGGCTGCAGGATGCCGCTGACTTCGTAGCGCAGATCGTCGGCGTCGTCGCCGAACAGCTGGCGCTGGTCGCGGTGGCGGATGAAGTAGAGCTGCGCGATCGGATGGCTGCCGTTGAAGCCCTTGTCCGCCACGCCGATCACCGCGAAGCGCTGGCCGTGGATATCGAGCGTGCGGCCGACCACGTCCGCTGCGCGCTGGAAGAGCTGCTCCCAGCCGGTCTCGCTGAGCACCACGCCCATGCGGTCGGCGTCCTCGCCCGCAGCGAACACGCGTCCGAGCCGGGCGTTCACGCCGAGCAGCTGGAACAGGTTGTCGGACACCGCGGCGCCCATGCCCTTGTGCAGCTGCGCGCCGACCAGCAGCGGATGGCCCAGGGTGCGCACGCTGTACAGACCCACCAGGGCCGGCGGCGGCGCCGCCACCAGCGCCTCGGCCTCGTCGGCCGTGAACTGGGTGAAGCTGCGCTGTTCGGCGCTGCGGCCTTCCACGCTGACCCAGCGCTCAACCCCCTTGATCGGTGGTGACTGCAGGGCGTAGGCGGCATAGATGCCGTGCAGCAGCAGGGCCGCGGTCAGCGGCAGTGCCAGCACGCCCACGGCGGTCAACGCGTACACCGGGCTGCCGCGCAGGCTGCGCAGGGCATAGCGCAGATCGGCGGACAGCGCATCGATTGCGCGCAGCCCGCGCGCGCCGCGCACATCGTCGCGATGCAGTTCGAGCATGCCGAGTTCGATCCGCGCGCGTCGCAGGGCCTCCGGGCGCGGCAGGCCCTCGGCCTGCAGCTGGTCGGCGCGGGCCTGCAGATGGAAGTCCAGCTCGGCGTCCAGCTCGCGCTCGACGCGCCGGCGATCGAGCAGGTCGCGCAGCCAGTGCAGCAGGCGGCGCGGGCTCATGCGCGCAGGCTGCCGGCATCGGCGCCGAGCACGGCGTCCATCGCCTCGACCAGCTGCCGCCACTGCCGCGTGTCCTCGCCCAGGCGACGCCGACCGGCTGCGGTGATCGCGTAGTACTTGGCGCGGCGGTTGTTGTCCGACACGCCCCATTCGCAGCGCACCAGGCCCTGTGCCTCCAGCCGGTGCAGGGCCGGGTAGAGCGCGCCCTGCTCGACCAGCAAGACGTCGCCGGAGCTGCGCTGGATCCGCTGCAGCAGGCCGAGGCCATGCTCCGCGCCCAGCGACACGGCTTTCAGCGCCAGCAATTCCAGGGTGCCGGGCAGGACGGGCTGGGCCATGGTCTCACCAAAGTGGTTTAGGTGAGACGCAGCCTACTCGCCTAAATCGCTGAGGGGAAGTGGGCGCTCAGCAGCGGCCGGGGCGCATGTGCATGATTCCGCCGTAGGGCCCCTCGACGAAGATCACGCCATCGCGGCGACCGATCACTTCCCAGGCGGCGTTGTCGTCGCCGAACAGCGGATCGTCCACATGGAAGTACTGCCCCTCGCGTCGCAGCGGATACTTCGGCGGATTCGCGCCGACGGCATTGCGGGCCAGCGAATGGACGTAGGTGATGTAGTCGCTGCCGAAGTACCAATGGATGTTGTCGAGCACCTGCTCGCCATCGAGCGTGGCCGACACCGCGAACTCGCACCAGTCGCCGACCAGGGCGCTGGCGTCCGCTGCATCCGGATCCACCGCCGCAGCGGTGCGCTTCGACACGGTCGGATCGTTGATCTGCACCTCGCCGCTGCCGGCGTTGTCGCAGGGGATCTGCCGGTACTCGTGGCCACCGCCGGGCGCCGGGCATTTGTAGACCTTGGCGTGGGCGCATGGCGCCATGCAGGCAAGGACGAGGGTCAGGGCGGGCAGCAGCAGGGCGCGCATCAGGCGGTCTCCGCGAAAGGGCCGCGGAGGATACGCGGTCGTGGCTGGCCGAGCGCATCGGACACCGCGCGCGGCCGTCGCCAGACATCGCCCGTGATCGCTCTCCACCTAAACTTGACAAGTGCGATGGAACACACACAAAACTTGCCGGACGATGGGCCGCTGAGCACACTCCGAGCGGCCGTGCGCGCTTCGAGTCAGCGCATGAGGCTCATCAATCCAGAGGGGGTAGGCATGAAGAATCGTTCCATGTGGGGTGTGTTCTGCAGCACTGTCTGTGCGCTGGTCATGGCCAGGTCCGTGCAGGCGGAGATCACGGTGGTGCAGAGCGTTGCCGAGTTCGACGCGGCGGTCAGCGGCATTGCCGTCGACGACTACATCGGCTTCTCGATCACCGCCTCGACGCCCAGCCCGCTGACCCGCAGCATTGCGCCCTACACCTACGTCGCGAATGCAATCTCGCCCGAGGGTGAGCAAACCCTCTTCTTCGGCGGGGGTTCTACCGCCGATCCGTTCCTGTCGCTGAACAACGCCGGCCACCTCATCCGGTTCGACGGCTTCGCTCCGGCCGTCAACGCCATCGGCGGCCAGTTTTTCGGCTCCAACATCTCGGGGCTGTACAGCCCCGGTGACATGCTCATTGAAGTTGTCGACAGCCTGGGGGACACCGAAACCCTGACCGTGATTAGCCCTCAGCAGACCACCTTTCGCGGCTTCGTCAGCAACGGAACCATTACTTCGCTCACGGTGCGCTCGGTGCAGCCGGCCAGCGGATTCCTTTGGCCTTCGGTCGACAACCTGCGTGTCGGCGTGGTCAACCTGGCGCCGGAGATCTTCCTCGACGGCTTCGAGACGCCGCCACCGCCGACGCGCTGATTCGTGCGGTTCAGTGCGTGATGCAGGCAACGCATGCTGCGTGCAGCGCATCCGCAAGGCGCTGCGGTGGCTCCCGTGCGCCCCGCTTTACTTCCTTGGCCGTCACACGCCGACCAAGGCTTGGACCTTCGCCTGACCACCGGCGCGCCGCCACCCTCTCCGGTGGCTTCTGGCCCTCGCGCGGTCTAGCCACCGGCACCCTCGCGGCGGGCCATGCCCGCTATTCGTCAGCGTTATCCGCCGCGCAGTGCCGCTACTCCCGCTGCAATCCCTCAAGCAGCCAGTCGCCGCCATCCGACCTGATATCGAGCACGCGCCAGCCGCGCACGGTTTGCACCAGGCGATAGTCGATGCCGATGCGCTGGCCGTTGCCCGGATAGTCGAACTCGACGCGCACCTCGGTCGGCCGTGCGCCGGCGATGATCCGCAGCTGGCTGGCCCCCGGGTCCTGCGACGCCCACATCGGCGCGTAGTCCAGCGCGCCAATGTCGCCGCTGTCCGCGCTGCGCTGCCGGTCGGCGAGCACGCCTTCGACGAGTTCGGGCGCGAGGTAGCGCTCCATGACCTCACGCGGTTCGCCGAACAGCCCCGAGCCCAGAGAGGGCTCGCTGATCACCACCTCCCAGGCATAGGCGCGGTAGAGCTCGGCGACCAGGGCCACCGCATTGGCGGGCTCATTGCCGCGCGCGCCGAAGGGCAGGGCGAGCAGCAGCAGTGGGAGCAGCGTTTTCATGCGTGACGAATTCCTGACAGTGACGCGCGGAAGGTGGCTTACGCCGGTGCGAGCTGCAAGCCGTGGCTGCCGACATGGCGGTTCGCTGTGCAGAGCAGCGGCGGCGCGCACCCTCAAGGTCGGCACCTGCAACCGGAGCCATTGCGACTGTATCCAACGGCCTCGAAGCACTGCCGTCCGGTGGTGCATGGAGGATCGAGCGATGAGCCCAGGGAAGAGCATTGGACGTGGCCTGCGGGCCCGGCTGTCCGGAAACAGCGGACACCAGCGCGCACAGGCGCGAAGGGCGAGCTGGAGGGCAGCGCCGCTTCGCACGCTGCTGATCGCCCTGAGCTTCTGCGCCAGCGCCGTATTCGCGCAGCCGGGCCCGCCGCCGGACCCCGCCGCAGTCAGCCTCAGCCCGGCGCAGACGCGCGAGGTGGTGCAGGCCTTGGCCCAGGTGCTGCGCGAGCGCTTCGCTTTCCGCGCGCGCGGCAGCGAGGCCGCGGCGCAGATCGAGGCGCTCGAACAGCAGGGCGCGTTTCGCGAGGCCCGCACTGCGGCCCAACTGCTCGCGCTGATCGAACAGAAGGTCGCGCCGATCGTCGATGACGGCCACTTCCGCGCGCGCTACTTCGGGCCCGAGGCGGTGGCCGGTTTCAGCGAGGCGCCGCCCTCGGCCGAGGACATCGCCGCCTTCCATGAAGAGGTGCGCCTGCGCGGCGGCGAGGTGCCCGAAGTGCGCTGGCTGCCGGGCAATGTCGGCTACCTGCGCATCCGCATGTTTCTCGATGCCGCCCCCAGCGCCGAGCAGCTGGCGCTCGCGATGGGCATGCTCGCCCACACCGGTGCCCTGATCGTCGATGTACGCGGCTCACCGGGCGGCGAACCCGCCGGCGTCGCGAACGTGATCGGCCATTTCGTCAGCGCGCGCACGCCCACGGTGCGCGTGCAGGGCAGTGACGAATCCGCACCCGACCGGACCTTCCACGCCGAGCCGCGCATGCCTGCCTACGCCGATCGGCCGCTGTTCGTGCTGGTCGATAACGACACCGGCTCAGGCGCCGAAGAGTTCGCCTATGACCTGCAGGCGATGAAACGCGCCACCCTGGTCGGCGAGACCACCGCCGGCGCGGCGACACCGGGCGGCTATCGCCCGCTGGCGCATGGCTTCGTCGCCTTCATCCCCATGCAGATCGTCGCCAACACCCTCACCGGCACGAACTGGGAAGGCGTGGGCGTGGTGCCCGATGTCGCCGTACCTGCAGCCGAGGCTTTGAGCAAAGCGCACCGGCTGGCGCTGGAAGCGATCCTGCGGGACGCGCAGGGCGTACGCCGTGCGATCGCCGAAGAAGGCCTGGCATCGCTCCAGCCCTCAGCCACGCGATAGGTAACGGCAACGCGCAGGGCTTGCGGATGTCCCGCATCTGCTCTTGCGCTGCGCTGGCAGCAGGAGCGGAAGCCGGTCGCCGGCGCGAACAAACGCCCCCGCGAGGTGCCATAGGGTGGGCCCTGGCCCGCCATGAACTTCATCCTGGCTCTGGTTGGCGCCGGCGAGCACGGCGCCGCGCCAATCGCCGTGCTCCAACACGCCGCAGACCGCGTGAACCCCCGCCACGGTAGGCCGGGGTTCACCCTGTCGGGGCCGAGGGCCTGCGCGCTCACTCGAAGCCGTTGCGGAACACCAGCTCGTTGCGACGGAAGTAGAGGATGCCGGTGAACTGGCGGCCCTGAAACAGCTGGCCTGCGGTGCTGAAGGGCTGGGTCCGGGCTTCACCGGTCGTGACCTCGACGCCGCTCGCCGAGTAGGTAGCGCTTGAGCCTAGCCCTATGCCGCGGTAGTTCGGATCCGCGCCGGTCACCACCAGGCCGATGCCGCGGGTCTGGCCGGCCACGAGAGGTATCTCCGGAATGATGAAGGGCTGCGACAGATTGCCGGTGGAGCCCTGGGTGACGGTGGTGCTGGAGTGCAGAGTCCAGCCAGCACTGCTGCTGCCCGGTCCGGAGGCGGAACTGCCGCCCAAGGCAGTGCCGTTGCGGGTGTAGACCTGCACCTGAAAGGTGGTGTTCGGGGCTGCGTCAGTGTCCACACGGAAGCCGCGAATCGCCGCGTCCGACGGGCCCACCACATCGAAGAACTGGCCGGTGCCCGAATTGTTGCCATTGTCCGCAGGCCCCGGGTGGAGCCCAAGCTGCAGGCCTGCCGGCCGCCAGATCAGATTGCCGACCAGCGCACGCGACGAGAACACCTCGGCGCTGGGGCTGAAGGGGATCGACAGCGCGTCTCCGGTCGTCAAGGTCAAGGTCGGCGAGCCGTAGGTCTCGGTGGGCGCAGAACCTGTTCCAAAGTAGTTCGGTTGCACGCCACGGTAGACCAGGCCCACGCCCACCGTCTGTCCGGCGGGGACTGCGATGCCCGGTAGCGTCATCGGTTGGGTGAGCTCGTTGGCGCCCTGGATTCCGGTGGCCGTACCGCGGAAGGTCCAGCCGGCGGACGATGTGGCCGGGCCCGACCCCGCCACATTGCCCAGGGCCGTGCCCTGCCGGGTGTAGACATCGATCAGGAACAGCGTGCCGGGCGGCGACGTGGTCGCCGTGGTCAAGCCCTGGAGCACTGCGCCGGTATCCGACTGCAGATTGAAGAACATCGCCGAGTCGACCCGGCCGAAGTTGTTCGGCGGCCCAGGATTGGCGTTCAGGGTGGGGTCGGCCAGCCGGTACTCGATGCTGCCGACCAGGGTGCGCGACGAGAAGAAGTCGCCGACGGTCGAAAACGGCACCGAGCGCGCATCGCCGCTGCGCAGGGTCAATGTGCCGTTGGAGAAGGTCTGGATGGGCGGGGCGCCCGTGCCGACGTAGCGCACCGACAGTCCAACCGGAAACACCACCGCAACGCCCAACGTCTGCCCCGCACCAATGGCGATAGGCGGCAGTGCGATCGGCAGCGAGACCTCGCCGCTGCCCTGGGTCACGGTAAAGCTGCCGAGATTCGTCCAGCCGTCGGGCGAACTGCCGGGCCCCATGTTGACCGGGCCGCCCAGCGCCGTGCCCGGGCGGGTATGCACGGTGACCTCGTAGCTGGCACCGGGCAGGGCACTGCTGGCGGTGCTGAAGCCCGTGATGACGACGCCCGTCGACGCTTCGAGATCGAACAGCAGGGCGGCACCCAGCGAGTTGCCGTTGTCACTGGGTCCCGCGCTGGCATTCAGAACCGCCGAGGTCTGCGCCAGCGCAGAGGTCCCCAGCAGCAGACAGAGCACACACAGCAGCACACGCATGAGCTTCCCCTTGGACGTGGATGATCAGTTCCCGCACTCCGGTTACGGGCCGGCGTGGCCTGCTCCGACATCCCCCGGACCGGCCCCGACAGCACTGTTTCGCCCCGGCGCGGTTCTCGCCAGTCGCGGGCAGATCATGCACTACGTCGCGCCGCCTGTTTACGGCAGGAAGTCGGCGAACTTCAGCGAGGTCTCCTCGAAAACCACCGGGCCGGCAGCGTCGCGGGTGGTGGCCAGCCAGGTCGCCGCGGCGATGCGGGAGCGCGTGTCATAGGCCGTGCGCAAGGCGCTGATGCGCGCCTCCTGTAGCGTGTCTGGCAGCCAGCGCGCGCTGACGTTGAAGCCGGTGCCCGCCGGCGTGAGCCGGACGCCCAGCACGCCCCAGAAGCGATCGGGCTGGTTCCAGGGCATGGCGGCGAAGCTCAGCTGGAAGCCGCCGGGCATCGCGAACACCTGCGGCGCGCCGTCGGCGATCGGGCGCGTCAGCAGGCAGACCCAGTTGCTCGGCGCGCAGCTCGTCTGCACGACGAAGCTGGTGCCGCTCGGCACGCCGGCGCGCGTCAGGGTCCGCGCCATCACCCGTCGCGCCGTGCCGGTGCTGCTGGTGTGGTCGAGCCAGGTGACCAGGAACTGGCGCAGCTCGGGCGAGTAGGCGACATGCGGATGCCCGTCGACCATGTCCTCGTAGCGCGCCGACTGGGTCTTGGTGGCGACGATCAGGTCAGCGCCAATCGCTTTGAAGCTGCCGCCTCCGTTGGAGGTTCGCGTTGCATACACCGGCCGCACGCGGATATCCCGGCGGGTTTCATAGGCGACCAGGAAGAAGCCGGCGTCTGACTGGTAGGCCAGTGCGGGCCGCCGCACGCGCGCATCGGCGCTGCCGTCCACCGTGAACGCATGACTGGCGACGCGCTCGCCGCGCGCATTGCGCAATTCGAGCTGTGCCAGCGGTGCCTCGGGGTAGGTCCAGGCCACCAGGCTGCAGCAGTGCTCACCCGAGGGATCCGCGAGCACATCGATCTCGGCGGGCCAGGCGCGCGAGCCGGGGCCTGAGAACTGCATCCGCACCGGCGCCGATGGGTTGAGGCGGTTGTCCAGCACCGACGACCACAGCGTGAGGGAAGGAATCGTCGCGCGGTTGTCCTGGGCGAAGGCGAACTGCATGCCCCGGCCCGGCATCCGGCTCAACTGCGGCGATGCGGCCGAAAACAGGCCCCAGCCCCAGGGCACCAGGCTCTGACTGGGGAGAAGCTCGCCATCCACCACCGGCACGCCATAGACGCCCGTTCGGTTGCCATAGGCGAGCAGGAAGTCGCCCGGAGTTTCGGCGCTTACCAGTTCCGGAACCACCGCGCTGTCGATTACGGAAGGCACGGTCTGCACCTCGGCCCGCGCAGGGGCAGGCAGGCAGGCGGCGATCAGGAAACAGGCAGTCAACAGGCAGCTGGCGATCGGGTGCAGGGGCATTGGGGTTCTCCGCAAGGTGGGGTCGGCCGGCTTCGCACGTCGACGCGCGAACACCGGACAGGAGAACCGGGCGCAGGAACGCGGCCGCAGACGACAGCGCGCGGCCGCGACCCGACCAGCGAGAAGATTCCGAGCATGAACGGTGCGGCGCCGCCCGCGGGGACGAGGACGGGGCCGGCCAGACTTGCGACCACCAGCGTCAAGTTGGCGGTGCGTCCGAAGACCGGATCGCCGCCCTGCAGCCGCGGTCGCACCCCACTCGCGCCCTGCATAGGGTGGGCCCTGGCCCACCATGAGCCAGGCCCCGGCCTCGGTCCTGGTTTGCGAACCGCCGTGCGCCGTCGATGCGCAATCGTGGTCGGTACCTTGCGACGCATTTCCAGCCCACGGTGGGCCAGGGCCCACCCTATGCGGTCGATGCGGCAGCACCGGCATCGGCGGCACGTCCGAAGACAGGATTGCCGCCTTGCACCCGCTGTTGTGGCCGCACCCCACTCGCGCCCTGCATAGGGTGGGCCGTGGCCCACCATGAGCCAGGCCCCGGCCTCGGTCCTCGTTTGCGAACCTGCGCTCGCCGTCGATGCGCAATCGCGATCGGTAGGCCGCGACGCATTTCCAGCCCACGGTGGGCCGGGGCCCACCCTATGCCGTCGACGCGGCAGCACCGCCATCGGCGGCACGTCCGAAGACAGGATCGCCGTCTTGCACCCGCTGTTGTGGCCGCACCCCACTCGCGCCCTGCATAGGGTGGGCCCTGGCCCACCATGAGCCAGGCCCCGGCCTCGGTCCTCGTCTCCGAACCTTCGCGGGCCGTCGATGCGAGATCGCGATCGGTAGGCCGCGACGCATTTCCAGCTCACGGTGGGCCGGGGCCCACCCTATGCGGTCGACGCGGTCTCAGCCGGCGTCGACGCAGCGGCCGTGGCGCGTCGGGTGAAGCGCAGGCGCAGCGGCTGCTTCGGCTTCAGCGCGAGGTCGACCACGGGCTCCGGCAGGGCGTCGGCCTCGGCCAGCGCGAGGTCGAAGCCTTCGATCAGGTGCGCCGCCACCAGGGCCATTTCGACGGTCGCGAAATGCTGGCCGAGACAGAAGTGCGGGCCCGCGCCGAAAGGCAGGTAGGCACCGCGCGGGATCGGCGGCGCATCGGGCAGGAAGCGTTCCGGCAGGAAGCGCTCGGGCTCCGGGAAGTTGCGCGGGTCGCGGTGCAGGTGCCAGATCGGCACGACCGCCAGCGTGCCCTTGCGCACCGGCGTGCCGTCGATGACCACGTCGCGCAGGGCGACGCGGTTGAACAGCGAGGTCGAGGGCGGGTACAGCCGCATCGCCTCCTTGAGCGTGGCATTGAGCAAGGGCAGGCGCGCGAGGGTGTCGAGCCCGGCGCTCGCCACACGCGCCGCGGCCACTTCCTCGCGCACGCGCTGCGCCACCTCGGCATGCGTCGCCATCAGCCCAAGCCACCAGGTCAGCGCCGAGGACGCGGTATCAAAGCCGGCGGCGAACAGCAGCACGCAGTTGGCGTGGACCTCCTGCGCAGTCAGCGTCGCCCCGGCACCGCTCGACGCCTCGTCGCGGGCGGCGAGCAGGCGATCGAGCACGTCGCCGTCTTCGCTGGGCCCGCTGCGCGTTTCCCTTGCCGCGATGTGTTCGGCGACCAGGTCGTGCAGCACGCGCAGGCTGGCGTGCTTCGCCGCGCGCCCCGGATGCGGCAGCCAGGCCGGCGGCACCCAGGCCCAGAACACCTCGCGCATGCTCTGGCGGGTCAGCGCGCGGATCGCGACCGACACCCGCATCGCCTCCTCGTGGCAGGTCGCATGCGAGAACAGGGTGCGCAGGATCACGTCCATGGTGATGCGCGTGGTCAGGAAGTCGGCGTCGACTACCTCTGTCTGCCCGGCTTCGGCGGGCAACTCGTCGGCGAGGCTGGCCGCGATGGCCTCGCGCATCAGGCCCATGTAGCCCGCCATGCGCTTGGGCGAGAAGGCTGGCGTCAGCAGGCGCCGCTGGCGCTCCCAGTCCGGGCCCTCGGTGGTCAGCACATTGCGCCCCTGGAAGGAGGCGAAGATGTCCAGCAACCGTGCCTCGCGTTCGAAGCTGTCGCCGTGCTCGACCAGGATCTGGCGCACGGCCTCTGGCCGGAAGAAGTAGACGATGCGCCGGAACAGCACCTCCACTCTGGCGACGTCGCCCAGGCGCCGCTGCAGCGCGTGGCCGACGCCCAGCGGATCGCGGCGGATCGCCGCCAGCAGGGGCAGGCCGAAGGGGCGGCCCGGAATCGGCGCGGTGTCGTGGACCGAGGGCATGCGCATTAGGGTTCTCCAGAGGCTTTCGAGTTCGGGCGCGGCGCCATGCCGTGCAGGGCCAGGTCGAAGGCGGCAAGGAAGCGCGTGGTCAGGTCGATGGACGGGTCTTCGAGCCAGCCCGCCACGGCGGCGAACAGCAGGTACTCGACGCTGGCCGCGAGCATCGCGACATCGAGTCGCGCATCGATTTCACCGCTCTTCTGCGCGGCGTCGAACAGCGCGGCGAGGATGCCGCGCGTGCCGTTCTCGATCGGCGCGGCCTTCGCATTGGCCGGCGCACTGGCGCCCTCGCCGTAGCGGGCCTGGCGGGTGAGGTAGCGCAGGTAGGCCGGCAGGTAGGCGCGGCGCGCACTGTTCCACTGCGCCGACTCGGTGAGCAGGTAGCGCATGCGCGACTCGAAAGTCGGATGCGCCGCGAGTGCGGCGGCACGCTCCTGCATGCCGGCGGCCATGTCCTCGCGCATCCGATGCGCGAGCAGCGCTTCCTTGACCGGGAAATGGTCGTACAGCGTGGCCTTGGCGACCCCCGCCTCGGCGGCGATCTGCTCCATGGTCACGGCATCGAAGCCCTGCGCCTCGAACAGGCGGAAGGCCGTGGCGGACAGGTGCGCGGCGGTGCGCTCGCGCTTGCCGGGGCGCTGGGTTTTTGCGGGAGCGGTGGATGGGGGCATGAAAAGCGTACGCAGTCTGATTTCAGACAGCGTACGATTGTCAGCGCCCTAGCTCAAGCGCCCGCAGCGCCGGCGTCCGACCCGGGCATGGACGCCCGATGGTGGCCCTCGCGATGCTCCCGCTGTGTGGGCCGCGCGCGTATCGCGCGGCATTGGCGGACGCTGGCGACGCAGGTCTGCAACGAGCGAATGCCCTACGGGGCTGCGCTTGCGATGCGTAAGGACGACTGCCGCTCCGGATCTTCCGGCGCCAGACTTGCCCTTCAGGGCATATCGACCATACTGGTCATATCGATTCGGCAGGAGCCCGCCATGATCACCGAAACCAGCGCCGTCGCCTTCCGCCAGAACCTCGGCGAGATGCTGAACCAGGTGCAGTACCGACACGACAGCATCGTCATCAACAAGGACGGCAAGCCCGTCGCCGCCCTCGTCGACGCGCGGCTGTTCGCGCGCATCCGCCGCATGCAGGCGCGCTTTGACGCACTGTCGGCGCGCATCGAAGCGGGCTTCGCAGGCACCCCGGAAGCCGAGGGCATGGCCGAGATCGAGGCCGCCGTGCGCGATGTCCGCCGATCCGCCAGCAAGGGCTGAGACACGTGGCGACCTTGCGCGTGGTGCTCGACACCAATGTCCTGCTGTCCGGCATCGCCTACCCGGCCAGCGTGCCGGGCAAGATCCTCGCGGCCTGGCGGCACGGTTCGGTCGAGGTCCTGCTGTCCGACTACATCCTCGATGAGTTGCGTCGTGTGCTGCCCAGGCTGGCGCATCGGCATGGGCTGAGCGCGAGTGAGATCGATGATCTGGTTGACGCGCTGTCGATCCAGGCGGAAGTGATCGAACCCACAACCGGCAGCGCGCCAGACCTGCGCGACCCGAAGGACGAGGACGTGCTCGGCACCCTGATCGCGGCGCTGCAAAGCAGCGCTGCCGACTACCTGATCACCGGCGACAAGGACCTGCTCGCGCTCGCCGACCGGCACCCGATCCTGTCGCCTGCGGACTTCTGGGCGAAGCATGCGGGGCTGTGAGGCGGAGGCTGAGAGCGGACCGGCTCCGAATCGCTGGCAGGTGCGAGATCAGTGAACCGGGGCGCGGATGCTGCGAAGCTGGACCTGAGCCTCGCGCTGCTCCGGCCTAGAAGTGAACCTGACCCCCTTCTTGGGCGCATCTCCAGCTGCGTCCCGGCGGCAGGCTAGCACGGAAGAGTGCTGATAGCGCTACTGAAAACGGTGCTGAATCCAGCCCGCTCAGGCCCCTGTGTGTCAAGCCAGGCCGAGCCCCGCGCCTGATCCAGTCATCGGGGCTGAATGCACCCGCGCGCCTCAAAGCTTCAACCTGAACCCGCCAATCGCCAGAACCACCGCCCAGCCATCTTGATGGCAGGCGAAGTGCGGCGTAGCCTCCAAGACCTCAAGTCAGGAGGACAGCCCCATGGCCGAGCCCCAACTCTCCGTACGCAGCGCCCGGGCGCGCGATCTGGCGCATCGGCTGGCGCGGCGCGAGCAGCGCACGGTGGCTGAAGTCGTCGAGCGCGCGCTGGAAGCCTACGAGGCCGCCCAAGCGGGTCGCGAGCCGGCGGCGAGTTTCTACGCGCGACTGAGCCAGAACTACAGCACCGATATCGACCTGGAAGCCGTGCTGCGCGAGCAGCGCGAGGCCCATCGCGGCATCGAGCTGTGATCTTCCTCGACACCAATGTCGTCTCCGAGACGCTCAAGCGCACGCCTGAGCCGACCGTACTGCGCTGGCTGGAGAAGCACGACGCCGAGCTGGCGCTGAGCACGGTGGTCATCGCCGAGCTGGCCTACGGGATCAGCAAGATCCGCCCCGACGAACGCGCCCAGCGCCTGGCCGATGGTCTGGAGGCCTGGCGCAGTCGCTTTGCCGGGCGCATCTTCGCGTTTACCGAAGACGCCGCGCTGAGCTACGGCGAGCTGATGGGCGAGGCGGCACGTGCGGGTCGCCCGATGAGCGCACCCGACGGCATGATCGCCGCCATCGCCCGCGTCCACTCGGCGCCGCTGGCGACGCGGAACGTGGCGGACTTTCGGGAGACGGGCGTGGCGCTGGTGGATCCTTGGCGGGGCTGAGCGCGGGGATGTGTCAAAACAAGACCTGCCCCTGGCCCTTTGCTCACTGCGTTGAGGACAAATCCTGTGCCCTCAGCGCGCCAGCCGATGTGGCAAAAAAGACCTGACCCTCGCTTGCTCGCTCGGCCTAGAAGTGAACCTGACCACCTTCTCGCCGAAGGACGAGGACGTGCTCGGCACCCTGATCGCGGCGCTGCAAAGCAGCGCTGCCGACTACCTGATCACCGGCGACAAGGACCTGCTCGCGCTCGCCGACCGGCACCCGATCCTGTCGCCTGCGGACTTCTGGGCGAAGCATGCGGGGCTGTGAGGCGGAGGCTGAGAGCGGACCGGCTCCGAATCGCTGGCAGGTGCGAGATCAGTGAACCGGGGCGCGGATGCTGCGAAGCTGGACCTGAGCCTCGCGCTGCTCCGGCCTAGAAGTGAACCGACCCCCTTCTTGGAAGATTGCAGAGAGGCGAAGCGTGAAGGCCGCGCAGGCTGGGGTGCCGCATCTGTGGGCCAGTGCTCGGATGCTACGAAGGTAGACCTGACCCCTTCTCCGCGGGGCGTGATGGACTCCCGGGAGATCGGCGTGGTGGTGGAGGTTTGGCGGGGCCGAGTGCAGCGACGTGCAGTGTGCAGTAACGGGACTTGGCCCTCTCTGCCTGGATGACCTCAGGCCAGTTCACCGACAAGAACACCGAGCCCGCCGAGCGATACCAGCCAGCGCATGGGGCTGCGCTTCCAGACAAGGTAGGCACCGCCAAGCGCGGCGAAACACATCAGGAGCACCAGCCCTCGGGCGTTGCCGAAGCTGGCCAGCCAGGGCGTGCCTGCGCCCAGCACGGTCAGGCAGGTTGCGATCACGTGCCGATGGGCGAGAACCGCCGCCCCCTCCACGGACTCAGGCCGGTAGGAGCCGGGGACGATCAGCAGGCTGCCCACAAGCACCGCGGCGAGCAGGGTCGCGGCGAGAAGGACCGCAATGGCGAGCAGGCTCATGGCGTGGGGCTCCGTCTCGAAGTGGCAAAGGTGGGCTGAAGCGGCACCGGCCGCGCGCTGCGAATGAAGCAAAGACGACACCCTGCCAGAGTGCCACCGAGCCAGGACGTGACCGCCGGGCTGCAGCGGTGCTTTGAAAGACAGCTCACGTGCCTCACGAGCGACGCGGCGGGTTGCGGACCTTCGGAAGACGGGTGTTGTGGTGGATCCTTGGCGGGGCTGAGCGCGGGGATGTGTCAAAACAAGACCTGACCCTCGCCCTTCCATGATCGCCGCCATCGCCCGCGTCCACTCCGCGCCACTGGCAACGCGGAACGTGGCGGACTCTCGGGAGACGGGCGTGGCGCTGGTGGATCCTTGGCGGGGCTGAGGGCGGGGATGTGTCAATGCAAGACTTGACCGTCGCAAATGACCTTCGCGCCGCTCGCTCGGCCTAGAAGTGAACCTGACCCCCTTCTCGCCGTCTGCCCGCAGACCTGGCTGACCGACGTGCTCACCCGTCTGCCGACTACCCGCAACCGCGAGATCGACAGCCTGCTGCCGATCGAGGGCTGGGCGGCGGTCAGCGGCTGAGGCTCAGCACAGCGCAAAGCGCTGCGGTAGGTGTGATGGCCGGACGCTTACGAATTACCCTCGCGCCGCTCACTCGGCCTAGAAGTGAACCTGACCCCCTTCTCGCTTGGGTCCTTGGCAGGGCTGAGCGCCAGGATGTGTCAAAACAAGACCTGACCCTCGCGCTGGCAGGGCTGAGCGCCAGGATGTGTCAAAACAAGACCTGACCCTCGCTCTTCTCGAATGATCCAGGCGTCGTCGGACCCGATTCAAAGGCAGGGGCCGCCTGCCCGGCGAGCCAATCAAGGGTTGGACGCGCGCGACGCGAACCACGTTACCTGTGCAGCCGAAACCGGCCACATGGACGCCAGGGCAGAACCGATGAGTGTTTGGGGCAGCGATGCCTGGGGCTCCCGAAGGAGCCTAGAACCAGAATGTGGCGAAGCATGCTTCGCCGCTGGTGCGGCCAGAGGCCGCAGCCACACGTGAACACAGGCGGGGACGGTCAAGCCAAGAGCGGGTCAGCAGGAAAGAGAGAAGCCCGGAAAGCGGGAGGAGTTTTGTCAGCCCTGTTGACACGGGCGGCGCAATGGTGACCCCGCTTTTCAGCGGCCGATCAGCAGTGCTGACCGATTATGCAGGATGTATTCGTCCGGGGCCCTACAGCTAGTGAGCTGTCGGCTTCGGAGACTTCTTCTTCGCCGCTAGCTTTCGTTTCGGCGCGGCATCGGGATCCGAGGAATGCTTCTTGTCAGGCTTGCGGGCACTCCGGAAACGCTCGAGCACAATGTCGAAATCCGCAGGTGCAAACGGCGGTGCGTCCAAGAATAAACGCGCCTCGTTGATCTCCGCAAAGGCCTTCTTGCTGCCGAAGCACATGGGCTGCACTTTAGGGAAAAGCGCGGAAATGAACTCTTCGTAGCGATCATGCCGCTGCAGATTGTCCCTTATCGTATCCAGCGCAACCTTGTGCTGTTGATGCAAATGCTTGATGTAGCCGAAGCTTAGGAATTCGGCATCTCGCTTCGCGACGATGAGCCTCGCGTTCTCCTTTTTGATCACGTCTAGCGCCGCAGGCTGCTTGTTAGATACGCTCTCAATAACCTGCTCCAGGTATCGCTTAAGCGTTTCTGTGGTCTGTCCAAGCTCTTCGATCTTTGCGCTTAGATCGTGAATCTGCTGTGTTGTAGAGAGGCGATGTATAAACTCTCGAAACAACCCCGCCCACTGTTCACGAAGCCACCCTTCAACTTCTGCGTATCGTGAGAACAGCTTGATTGGGTTGTTCTGCTTGCGCTGCCTAATTTCTTCGATGAGTACGAATACATTGATCGAGTCAACGTGCGCATAATGAATGCCCTTATTTTCCTTGTTCTTTAGGTACGTTTGGAACTCAGCGTCAACAGCGGCGTCAATCAGTATGTAGATTGGAATATTGCGCTCAACCGCGCTTAGGTATTCCTGCTTTGTGATCGACTCGTAGCGATCGAAGAACGACCTGGGTTTTTGGCTTTCATCACGAGTTGCACTAACTTCGGAACCATACCGTCCGCCGATGATCAGTACATACATGTCGCTGTTTCGGGCTTCGCGAAAACAGGACTCGTCTAGCGGCGCGTCTGGCGTATATGCGATGTTGTCCTTTTCAGAAAGGACAGGCTCATAGCCCATGCTTTCGATGAAGTTCTCGATGGATGAACGAAGATGCTTAAGATCGTAGTAGGTGGAGCTGACAAAAACTCTCGGCCTTGCCATTAACTTTCCCCTGCGTATAAATCAAGGTAGACGACAGACTGACGTGTAATCTGTGGTGTAATCCAGGCGCTACAGCGCCCGGCCAAGGAAGATTCCTAACTCGTTCAGAGGGCTGCACAAACCGGCAGGCTTCGCTCTGCCGCCTAATCTGGCCATCACGCACCAGCCACACCAAGCCGCCTGCCACGCTACAACAAGCCTCAGCCCTCTACAAACACCGCAGACGCCGACGCAAGCGCCATCGCATTTAGCAGAAACGCACCGGCAAGCCGCCTCTCGCTTGAAGGCAGTTCAATACAAATCCCCCGGATCCACATCCAAGCTCCACCGCACCCCCCTTCCACTCTTCAACTCGAACAGCGCCGCATTCCAAGCCCGCAGCACCGCCTGCAGCCCCGGCCTGAGCGTCGCCGACAAGAGCATCTGCGCCCGCAGCCGTCCCGCCCGTCGCGCCATCGGTGCCGGCATCGGGGCATGCACCTCGACGCTCAGGCTCGTATCCGCCGCCACTATCGCACGCGCCGCCGCATGCGCCTCGCGCATGAACAGCTGCAGCGCATCCTCCCGATGGCTGTCCACGCGCAGCAGCGCCAGATGCGCGAACGGCGGAAACCCGGCCGCCTCGCGTTCCGCCAGTTCCAGCTTGGCAAAGGCCGGATAGCCGCCGGCCAGAAGCGTCGCCAGCAGCGGGTGCTCCGGGTGGTGGGTCTGCAGCAGCACTTCGCCGGGCGCCTGCGCGCGGCCGGCGCGGCCGCTGACCTGGATGAGGAGCTGGGCGAGTTTTTCGGCGGCGCGGAAGTCGGCGCTGAACAGGCCTTCGTCGATGGTCACCACCACCACCAGCGACAGCTTGGCGAGGTCGTGGCCCTTGGCCAGCATCTGGGTGCCGACCATCAGGCCGGCGCCTTGGCCGAGCGTGTCGAAGTGGCGGGCCAGGTCGCCGTGGTCGCGGGTGGTCTCGCTGTCGATGCGCACCAGGGGCACATCGGGGAAGCGCTCGGCCAGCGCCACTTCGACGCGCTCGGTGCCGGCACCCTGCGGCATCAGGGCCAGGCTGCCGCAGTCGGGGCAGGCCGTGGGCGCGCGTTCGCGGTGGCCGCAGTGGTGGCAGATCAGGCGGTCGCGGCCGTGCAGGGTGAGTGCGGCATCGCAGCGGCTGCAGTTGGCGCGGTAGCCGCAGTCGTGGCAGAGCAGGGCGGGGGCGTAGCCGCGGCGGTTGCGGAACACCAGGGCCTGTTCGCCGCGCTGCAGGCATTCGGCAATGGCCTGGAAGGCCGGCTCGCTCAGGCCGTGGGTCAGGCGCTGGCGGCGGGCGTCCAGCACCCGCACATGCGGCGCGCGCGCGGCGGCGGCGCGCTTCTTCAGCTGCACATGGGCCAGGCGGCCGCTGCGCGCCAGCTGCAGGGTTTCCAGCGCCGGCGTGGCGCTGCCCAGCACCACCGGGATGCCGAGCGCCTTGCCGCGCACCAGGGCGAAGTCGCGGGCGTGGTAGCGGAAGCCGTCCTGCTGCTTGTAGCTGCTGTCGTGCTCCTCGTCGATGATGATCAGGCCGGGCTGCGGCAGCGGCGCGAACACCGCCGAGCGGGTGCCGACCAGCACGCGGGCCTCGCCGCGGCGCATGGCTGTCCAAGCGCGCGCGCGTGCGCCTTCGGCCATGCCGGAGTGGAAGCTGTGCACCTCCACCGGCAGGCGCTGCTGGAAGCGCCGCAGGGTCTGCGGGGTGAGGCCGATCTCGGGCACCAGGATCAGGGCCTGCTCGCCTCGGCTGAGCGCGGTCTCGATGGCGTCCAGATAGACCTCGGTCTTGCCCGAGCCGGTGACGCCTTCGATCAGGATCGGGTCGAACTGGCCGAGCGCTTGTCTGATCCGCTCGGCGGCGGCGGTCTGTTCGGGGTTGAGCGCGGGCGGGGCGCGTTCGGGCGTGCGCAGGGCATGCGCGCCGAGGCATTCCTCGACAAAGCCGCGGCCCATCAGGCTGCGCAGGGCAGGCCGCCAGTCGGGCAGGCGCTGGTTGAGTGCGGCGGCATCCAGCGCGCCGGCCTCGGCCAGCCAGTCGGCGAGCTGGCGTGGGCGTCCGCCAGAGCGCAGCTGGCGCAGGTTGGCGGCGCCAATCGCGGTCAGTCGCCAGGCCAGAGGCGCGGTATCGGGCAGGGGCTTGCCCTGGCGCATGTCCACGGGCAGCGCGGCGGCCAGCACTTCGCCCAGCGGCCGCTGGTAGTAGCCGGCGGCCCAGCGCAGGCTGGCCAGCAGCTCGCCGGCGATCAGCGGCTCGGTGTCGAGGCGTTCTATCGCAGGTTTCAGCTTGCCTGGGTCGATCTCCGGCGGGCCGACCTCGGCGACCACGCCGATCGCATGGCCGCGGCCAAAGGGCACGCGCACGCGGCAGCCGATCCAGCCGGCGTCGACCGTCGCCCGCGCCGGCGGTGCGTAGTCGAACAACCGCGGCAGGGGCAGGGGCAGGGCGACGCGCAGGGCGGTGAAGTCGAACATCCGGCCAGTGTAGCCAGCCGCTTGGCGCCGACCGGGGCCACTTGGCGGGCATTCCTCACGCGGTTCTGACGAAAACCCCCTAAGTCGCCGGTGCGCATGGAGTTTCCGGCTTATCCACACAGCCTGTGGATAAGTCGGTGGATGAAGCCCGGATGACAGCCCTGCCGGGCCGCTGCCGCCGGCTCTGCGTGGATTGTGGCGAAAATTTGACCATGACTTCAGAGTGTTCTAAATCAATGACTTGCAATTGTTCCGACTGGCAAATGTGACAGGTGTCCGCTGCGATGGGCCGCGGCATCGGGCGCCGCAGGCGGTTTCTGCGGCCTGTGCACAAGTCAAGCCCCGCGGAAGCGAGACGGCAGGCGGGAGAGCGCCGGCCGCGCATAAGTCAAGCCGCGCAGCAGCGTGAAATCGAGCGTGGTTTCGGTCCGCCGCGGCGCGGTCTGCACGAGGGGCGCGACGGCTGCGGCTACACTCCGCGGCCACCCGCTGCCCCGATGCTGCCGATGCCCGATGCCGCCGCCGTTCGCTCCCAGGCCCTGCTGCAGGCCTGGCTGACCTGCGAGGGCCTGCCGGCTGCGCGCGTGCAGGGCTTCGAGCAGGGGCATGCGCGGCTGCGGGCGCTGGGCGACAGCCGCGCCCATCCGACCCCCGACACTGACGCCTCCTGGCTGCGCCTGTGGTCGGCCCTGCCGGCGGGGGCGCGCGACCTGATCGCCCTGCGCGTGCTGGGCGGCCTGTCGCTTGAGCGCATCGCCGAACTGCAGGGCCGCCCGCTGGCCCGGCTGGAGCGCGAGTGGCTGCTGCTGGGCCGACGCTTCACGGCGCGCGACCCGCACTGGCCGCAGGCCCTGCGCTCGGCCTTCCTAGAGGCGCTGCCGCCGGTCGCGCCCGCGCGCGGCGCGCTGCGGCTCGCCCTGGGGGCGGCGGCTGTCGCCTGCTTCGCCGGCGCCCTGTTTGCCCCGCAGCTGCACTACCTGCTGCTGCTGGACCCGGCCCAGCAGCGTCTGCAGGCGCCGCCGGCCGCACCGCCGCCGGTGGTCGAGCAGGTGCCGCTGTCGGCGCCGGAGTTCGAGCTGTGGGCGGACGAGGTCGACTTCGCCACCCTGCAGGCGCTGGATTTCCTGCTCTGGCGGCTCAGCGAGGGCGGCGGCGAGCCGGTGCTGGATCCGGCGGCGCTCGATGAACCCGATGCGCTGGCGGGTGAAGCGTCCGTGCTGCCGACTCCCGGTGCCGATGCGACGCAGGAGCCGGCCGCGCTGCCGCAGACGCCGGTGGATGCCGCGGTGGCCGGCCCGGCCCTGCTGGTGGATGCGCTGGCGCCGCCGCCGGAGCTGCCGGCCCTGCAGCCCTGGCGCCTGCAGTGGCCGAACCTGCTGCCCTCGCAGCGCGCCGCCCTGCAGCGGCGCGCCGAGCAGTGGGAGGTGATGGACGCAGTGGCGCGGCTGCGCTTCGAGCAGCGCGCTATGGCCTTCCGCGAGCTCGCCCCGCTGGCGCGCTCCGAGTTGCGCGATCGCCATGCGCGCTGGCGCAGGTTCGATGCGGTGACGCGCTCGACCCTGCGCGCGCTGGAGGCCGGCTTCGCCCAGGCCACGCCGGAGCAGCAGGCGGCGCTGCGCGCCCAGCATCAGGGCCTGCCGGATTCGGTGCGGCGCGGCCTGCTGGCCGGCAAGTCGGCCGAGCTGGCCGAGCTGGCGCGCGACGCCTTCGCTTTCGTGCCGGAGGAAGAGCGCGAGCGCACCCTCGACCTGCTGCGCGGGCTGGGTGATCCGGAGCACGACCTGCTGCGGCGGATGGCGCGCCGGCTCGACCCGCTGGCCCGAGAGGCCCTGCGCGCCGAGCTGCTGGCCGCCGCGCCAGTTGAGCGTGCGCGCCTCGTTCGTGAGCGCGCGGCGAGTGTGGGCTTGCGGGCGCCTTAGCGGCGACGTCGGCGGCGTCAGGCGCTGGCAGGGGTGAGCTCGCCGGCAAGCCCGGCAGAGGCCATGCGCGGTCGTGATGGGGTGACCTGCGTTATCGAGACTTGCTGGCGGATGCGCTGCGCTTATCCGCCCTACGACTTGAGAGACGCGATGCGGTGAGCGACACCTGCAGCCGCTGTGCGCGTAGGGCGCATAAGCGCAGCGCATGCGCCATGCCTTTGCCGCCCTCGCCCTCGCCTTCACTGAACTGCTTTCTTGACGCGCGCTGGCATGCGTCGTCGCAAGGTTCTGGCGGATGCGCTGCGCTTATCCGCCCTACAACGTGAGAGACGCGATGCGGTGAGCAACACCCGAAGCCACGGTACGCGTAGGGCGGATAAGCAGAGCGCATCCGCCACCCCGCTCCTCACCGCCGAACTTCGCACCTCACCCCCATACGCGCTCCACGCCTACATCGCCACCAGGCTGAGCAGCAGGGTGAAGGTGATGCCGATGCTGATCAGCACGGTGTAGGCGGTGCCGAGCAGGGTGTACTTCAGGGTGGTGAGGATCCAGCCCTGGCGGTACACGCGCTTCTGCATGATCAGCAGGTACAGCGGCATCCAGACGATCAGCGCGACCTCGACCCAGCCCAGCCCGGAGTGCAGCAGGCCGCTGCCGAGCGCGCCGCGCGCCAGCGTCGCCAGGGCCAGCAGCAGCACGGCGAGGCTGAGGAAGGCGTGGCTGTGCAGGGCGACGATCAGGTGCTCCATGTACAGCCGGCGCTTGAACAAGTAGGCCAGCTTCAGCATCAGCGCGAAGATCGGCAGCATCACGAACAGGGTCTGCGGCAGGAAGTCGAGGAAGGCCTCGGCCAGCAGGCGCGGGTTGCTGTTGACCCGCTCGCTGTTGTCGAGCGCGCGGCCGATCCAGGCGTTGAGGCGGGCGTTGGCGATGTCCGGCAGCCAGCTGATCCTGACCGGGTTGGTGGCCGGGTCCCAGGTGCCGCTGCCGAAGTTGAGCGAGCTGCGCAGCGCGCGGTTGCCGGCGGCCTGGGCTTCGCTGGGCGCGCTGCCGGCCTCCGCGCCGACGCGCGCCGTCGCCGTCACGCTGGCTTCGGAGGCGGCGCTGTCGGGCGCGCTGTTGCCGGGTTCAGCGCTGTCGGCTTCGCCTGTGCCCGGCGCGTCCGCGCTCGCGGCGCCCGGCTGGGCGCCCTCTGCCTGCTGCAGCTGGCGAATGCGTCGCTGCGCCTCGGCCTCGATGCCCTGGCGGGCGGCCTGCATGCCAATCGCCAGGCCCGGCACGTTGGGGCTTTCCTTGAGCGCCTTGTCGAACTCGGCCAGCGCGGCGTCGCGCGCGGCCTCCACTTCGGCCACGGTTCGTGCGTCCAGCATCGAGCTCGACCCCACCTCGATGGCGGGCCGCTCGGCCGTGATGTCGCCGGTGTCGACGCTCAAGCGCGAGGCGAGGAAGGCGATCAGGCAGGTGAACACGAACAGCCGCACCGGGCTGACATAGCGCACGCGGCGGCCGGCGAAGTATTCGAGGCTGAGGAAGCCCGGCTTGAACAGCAGGGGGCCCAGCGTGCGGAAGATGCGGCCGTCGACGTTGAACACGGTGTCGGCGAAGTCGCCCATGATGCTGCTGAAGTGCCGGACCAGGCCCTTGGTCGGCTGGCCGCAGGCGTAGCAGTGCTCGCCGTGCAGCTCGGCGCCGCAGTTCTCGCAGCGGCGTGACGTCGGCAGCGGTGGCGATGCAGAGGGCTGGGGCAGGGGCGAAGTCTCGGCGGGTCGGCTGTCCATGGCGCGGTTCGTCGGGGAAGGCAGCGGCTACCATAGCGCCCCCGCTTCACGGTCCGCCACGCATGTCAGCCCCCCAGCCTCCGTTCTTCCGCCGACTCGGCGCGGAGGTCATCGCCACCACCGTGCTGGCCCTGCCGCTGGTGATGGGCCAGCTGTCCTCGATGATGATGAATGTCATCGACACCGTGCTGGCCGGGCGCCACTCGGCGCTGACCCAGGCGGCAGTGGCGATCGGCACCGCGGTGTGGTCGGTGGCCATCCTGATCGTGATCGGCGTGCTGATGGCGATTCCGCCGACCGTGGCCCAGCTCGACGGCGCCGGCCGCCGCGGCGAGATCGGCGCGGTGTTCCGCCAGGCCGTCTGGCTGGCCTTGATCATGGGCTGCGCGCTGGCGGTGTTCGTCGCCAACGCCGACTGGCTGCTGGCCCTGGCCAATGTCGCCGAGGACGTGCGGCCGCAGGCGCGCGCCTTCCTGCGCGGCGTGGCCGCGGGCGCGCCGGCGCTGGCCCTGTTCTTCTGCTTCCGCTACCTGAGCGAAGGCGTCTCGCTGACCAAGCCGACCATGGTGATCGGCCTGGGCGGCCTGGTGCTGCTGCTGCCGCTCGGCTATGCGCTGATGTTCGGCCGCTTCGGCGCGCCCGAGCTCGGCGCGATGGGCCTTGGCATCGCCACCGCGACGACCCTGTGGGTGCAGGCGATCGCCTATGCGCTGACCCTGCGCTACGGGCGCGGCTATGCCGATCTGGATCTGTTCGCCCGCTTCGACTGGCCGCACTGGGCGCCGATCGCCGACCTGCTGAAGATCGGCCTGCCGATGGGCTTTTCGATCTTCATGGAGGGCAGCCTGTTTGTCGCCACCGCGCTGATCATCGGCAGCCTTGGCACCCTGCAGACCGCGGCCCACCAGGTCGCGATCAATCTGGCCTCGGTGACCTTCATGATCCCGCTGGGCGTGGCCATGGCGACCACGGTGCGGGTCGGCAACGCAGTGGGCCGCGGCGATCCGCGCGGCGTGGCCTGGGCCGGCGGTGCCGGCTATGCGATCACCTGCGGCACCCAGCTGGTCTCGGCCCTGGTGCTGCTGTTCGGCGCCAGCGCGATCGCCTCGGTCTGGACCAAGGACGCCGCCGTCGCCGCGCTGGCCGCGCAGCTGATGGTGCTGGCTGCGGCCTTCCAGTTCTCCGACGGCATCCAGGCGGCTTCGGCCGGCGCCCTGCGCGGCCTGAAGGACACCCGCCTGCCGGCGATCATCACCGTGCTGAGCTACTGGGGCTTGGGCATGCCGCTCGGCTACTGGATGGGCATCGTCCAGGGCCAGGGCGCGCACGGCATGTGGTTCGGGCTGATCCTCGGCCTGTCGGCGGCGGCGCTGATGCTGACGATCCGCTTCGTGATCCTGGCCCGGCGCCTGCGGCGCGGCGCGCCTCCGCGGCCCGAGGTTCACCCGAACGCTGCCACATGACCGCGGACGCGTAAGGCACTACCCTTGCGCGCTCCTTCGCGTCACACCCGCGAATCCCGGTGCATCCTGCCGACCGCCTCACCCCTTCGCACCCCGATCGGCCCCGGCCGCACGTGGGCGACTCCCTGAGAGAACCGTCGAGACCGTCCATGAACCAGCCCAAGCGCGGCGCCTTCGTCAACTTCGTGATCTTCATGTGGGAAGCCCTGAACTTCAGCCGCCGCCTGGTGCTGAACGGGCTGTTCCTGCTGGTCATCGGCCTGCTCCTGTTCGCCGTGCTGAAACGCGGCCCGACGCTGGAAGAGCGCAACGCCTTCGTGCTGGCGCCCAAGGGCCGGATCGTCGAGCAGTTCAGCAGCGACCCGGCCTCGCGCGCCATTGGCCAGCTCACCGGCGACACCGTGGCCGAGGTGCAGCTGCGCGACCTGGTGCGCGCCATCGATTCGGCGGCCAGCGACAAGCGCATCGAGCGCATGGTGATCCGCACCGACCAGATGGCCGGCGGCGGCTTCGCCGCGCTGCGCGAGGTCGGCGCGGCGCTCAAGCGCTTCAAGGAGAGCGGCAAGCAGATCGTCGCCTACGCCGAGAACATGGACCAGGCCGGCTACTACCTGGCCGCGCACGCCGACGAGATCTACCTGCATCCCTCGGGCGCGACCATCCTCGAAGGCATCGGCCGCTATCGCGCCTACTACCGCGAGGCGCTGGAGGACAAGCTGGGCGTCAAGATCCACCTGTTCCGCGTCGGCGAGTACAAGAGCTTCGCCGAGCCCTACATCCGCGACAACGCCTCGCCGGAAGCCAACGAAGCCGACCTGTACTGGATGACCGACATCTGGCAGCGCTACCTCGGCGAGATCGCCGAGCTGCGTGAGCTCGACGCCGCCACCCTGCAGGCGCAGATCGATGGCCTGGATACCGAAGTCGCCGCGGTGCAGGGCGACCTCGGCCAGCTGGCCCTGCGCATGGGCCTGGTCGATGAGCTGAAGACCGCCGACGAGTTCCGCGCGCTGATGATCGAGCGCGGCGTCGAGGACGAGAAGAACCACACCTTCCGCCAGGTCAATCTGGATGACTACCTCGGCTTCCTCGACCGCGAGAAGCTGCCCTTCGACAGCCGGCCCAAGGTCGCCGTGGTCGTCGCCCAGGGCGGCATCGCCGATGGCGAGCTGCCGCAGGGCCAGGTCGGCGGCGTGTCGACCTCGGCGCTGATCCGCCGCGCCCGCGAGGACGAGGACGTCAAGGCCCTGGTGCTGCGCGTCGACTCGCCCGGCGGCGGCGTGTTCCCCTCGGAGCAGATCCGCCGCGAGGTCGAGCTGACCCGCGCCGCCGGCAAGCCGGTGGTGGTGTCGATGGCCAACGTCGCCGCGTCCGGCGGCTACTGGATCTCGATGAACGCGCAGGAGATCTACGCCGACGCCAGCACGATCACCGGCTCGATCGGCATCTTCGGCCTGTTCTTCACCGCCGAGCAGCCGCTGGAGCGGATCGGCGTGCGCACCGACGGCGTCGGCACCACCCGCATCGCCGGCGCCTTCGACATCACCCGGCCGATGGATCCGATGGTCGGCAACATCCTGCAGACGGTGATCGAGGACGGCTACCGCGACTTCATCAACCGCGTCGCCGAGGCGCGCGGCAAGAGCTATGAAGATGCCGACAAGGTCGGCCGCGGCCGCGTCTGGAGCGGTGCGCAGGCGCTGGAGCTGGGCCTGGTCGACAAGCTGGGCGGCCTGCGTGACGCCATCGAGGCCGCGGCCGGCCATGCCGCGCTGGAGAAGGATGCCTACCAGGTCAGCTACGTCGAGAAGCAGCCGACGCCGTTCGAGGCCTTCCTCGCCAACATGGGCAAGAACGCCACCGCCCGCGCCCTGGCTGGCCAGCTCGGCCTGCCTGAGGGCCTGGCCCAGCAGCCGGTGGTGCGCCAGCTGCGCGAGGAGATCGAGCTGATGTCGCCGCCGGTGCGCGGCCTGCCGGCGCGGGTGCTGGCGCACTGCCTGTGCAGCGCTGAATAGCGGTACCGCGGGCAGCGGCGCCCGCGCGCGCCGCTGCCTGCCACTTGCCGCCGGACGTTTCGAGGCGCGGATTCCTGGCCGGCCAAGGCCTTCACGGATGCTCGCCTGATCCCCGGATTTGCTTGCCAGATCACGGCAGTTGCGTCGCCTTCAACTTGCGAGCGCCGGCAAAGCCCGGTAGCGTTCGCAGGCTTTGCTGTCCCCAAGAAACCGGATATCCCATGCTGTTCCAGCACGTTTCCATCGCCAGTGTGGCCCACATCGACGCGCCGAACGCGCTGAGTTCGGCCGAGATCAACGCCACGCTGAAGCCCACGCTCGAGCGCCTGAACATCCGCGCCGACGTCCTCCAGGACATCGCCGGCATCCGTTCGCGCCGCATGTGGGACGACGACGTGCTGGCCTCGGACGCTGCCACCCTCGCGGCCGAGAAGGCCCTGGCCGAAGCCGGCGTCGAGCGCGCCCGCATCGGTCTGCTGGTCAATACCTCGGTCAGCCGTGACTTCCTCGAGCCTTCGACCGCCAGCATCGTCTCCGGCAACCTCGGCCTGCCCGAAACCTGCCAGAACTTCGACGTGGCCAACGCCTGCCTGGCCTTCCTCAACGGCATGGACATCGCCAGCCGGATGATCGAGCGCGGCGAGATCGACTACGCCCTGATCGTCGACGGCGAGACCGCCAACCTGGTCTACAAGCGCACCATCGAGCGCATGCTGAGCCCGACCATCACCGACGAGGAGTTCCGCAGCGAACTCGCTTCGCTGACGCTCGGCTGCGGCGCGGCGGCGATGGTGCTGGCGCGTCGCGAGCTTGCCCCGGACGCGCCGCGCTACCGCGGTGGCGTCACCCGTGCGGCCACGCAGTGGAGCCACCTCTGCCGCGGCAACCTCGACCGCATGGTCACCGACACCAAGTCCCTGCTGATCGAAGGCATGAAGCTGGCCCAGGTCACCTTCGGCGCCGCCAAGCAGGCGCTGGGCTGGGTGATCGACGAGCTCGACGAGTTCGTCGTCCACCAGGTCAGCCGTGTGCACACCGAAGCCCTGCTGAAAACCTTCGGCATCGATCCCAGGAAGGTTCACACCATCTTTCAGGAGCACGGCAACATCGGCCCGGCCTCGGTGCCGATCGTGCTGTCCAAGCTCAAGGAGATGGGCCGCCTGCGCAAGGGCCAGCGCATCGCCCTGCTGGGCATCGGCTCGGGTCTCAACTGTTCGATGGCCGAAGTGGTGTGGTGATGCCGCGCGTGCGGGCGTAAGCCCCGTACCGCTTCACCGTTGAGACTAAGGGTGCGCGTCGACTGCCGTCGATCGCATGACCCCGACAAGGCCCGCGCACTGCGCGGGCTTTGCCATTCATGGGGTGGCCTCGGGCCCACCAAGAACTGCCCGCCTTCCGGTGTTTCGAGCCAATAGGCCAAGCCCCGGCAGACCCCAAGCTTCGCGCTCGCCTCGGTCCAAGCGATCGCCGCCATGAGCTCCTCTCCCTGCGGCAGAGGGGTTGGGCTGAGGGCCGGGCGAAGCAGAGCTCCACCCTCGCCTCGGTCTTGCTTTGCCGTTTCGCTGCCTTGCCGCTCGCAGAGAAGAGCAGGAGCTTCCGGTCCGTCCTCCGACCGGCGCGGCCTTGGTGCTGTCATAGGGTGGGCCCTGGCCCACCATGAGCTCCACACTCGCCCCGGTTTCGCTTGTTCGCTTGTTCGCTTGTTCGCTTGTTCGCTTGTTCGCTTATTCGCTCTGTCGCTCTGTCGCTCGAAGCGTGGAGCAAGAGCTTTCGGTCCGTCCTTCGGCCGGCTGCGCCCTGCGACCGTCATAGG